>CESW01121777.1_pt1 | contig 15121 bp, 15 predicted proteins | sample 531171 | NCBI WGS metagenome assembly CESW01 (sample SAMEA2621859, study PRJEB7988) | marine metagenome | biome: marine biome (ENVO:00000447); feature: surface water layer (ENVO:00002042); material: "saline water (ENVO:00002010), including plankton (ENVO:xxxxxxxx)" | depth 5 m
GCTGCAAAAAAAATTACTAAATTTTACAATTCTTTATATAAAAACCCCAAAATAAGACATTTAAACTTTAAAGAGGCTGAACTTACAAAGCTATTAGTTAATACTTATTTGACAACTAAAATTTCTTACTCAAACTTTGTAAAAAATGTTTGTAAAAACTTTGATGATATAAGCGATCTAAGAGTTTTAGAGACAGTAGGTTTAGATGGCAGAATAGGAACTAAATTTATGTTGCCTGGAGGCCCATACTCAGGCCCTTGTTTACCAAGAGATAATCTATCGCTTAAAAAATTTTGTTTAGATAATAATATTCAAAATTCTTTTTCAGATGAGGTTCAAAAAATAAATAATGATACTTTAGAAAATTTATACAAAATCATATCTCAACTAAAAAATAGATTTAAGATTAAATCTTTTGGATTTTTAGGCCTTGGCTATAAATCTAACACCCAATGTTTCGAGGAAAGTTACTCAATAAAAATGATGGAATTTTTAGAAAGCTTAAACATAAAAGTTTTTTATTATGATCCTTATTTAACTGAGAAATTTTCTTCTACAAAAGTAACAAGTTTTGAGGAATTAAGTTTTAATAGCGATATTATTTTCCTCTCTTATATTGATCAACATTTTAATCCTATCGTTCAAGTAAAACAGGATAAAAACATTTGGGATTTATGGTATCATTTTTCTGACTCTAGATTTAATAAAGTTTATCATAAAGTAACCGATTTCAAAAAATTCGTAATTCAAAGTTCTGAACAAAACAAAAAAGTTATTCAATTTAATAAAAAAGTTGGATAGATTCAAATCTTTTAAATAAGAATTAATTAAAATTATTGATTTAAATTAACGTAACTAAATTTATTTATTTTTATGTGAGATTAAATATTCTATAATCATTTTATTTTATGAATTGATGAAAAAAAAAAAATTAATTATAGGTAATGAGAATATAATCCTATTATTTCTTTCAGCTATAATATTAATCTCAATTAATTACCTTTATCCAGGTTGGTTTATAGATCCTTTCCATAAAACAGATCCATGGCTTTATTACGGAACGGGAGAATATTTTGATTATATTAAGAAACATTTTTATGACACTTATTATTTTAGAAGATGGACAATAAATTTAGGAAATCTTATTTTTTCTAACATTTTCGGTCCTTTTTATGGAATGTTCATATTGAAAAGCTTAACCTTTTTTTTTGGATTATTTTTTTTACAAAAAACAATTTTTAAAATTTCAAGCAAATCATATTTAGTTGTATTTATCTTAGCATTTTTTCCATTTTTATTTCACAAACAATTATTAGAAACTGTTGGAACGTCATATGTACCATCTTTAAGTTTTTTATTATTTAGTCTTTATTTTTATTTTCTAATAACTCATAAAAATCAATCTAACAATGTTACTTTAATAGCATTTTTAATTTCTTTAATTCTAATTACTTATCAGGGAAATATAAAATTTATAATACCATCGTTAATTTTATTTTTTTTTGATGAAAATTTTAATTTTCTTTTTGATAAGTTTATTTTGAAGAAGATAGTAAAGTTAATTATTTGGACGATTGTGTTTACAATATTAATAGATGAGTCTATTCAATTTTTTCTGTCGATTGATTTAAAAAATTTTTTTATATATAGTATATCTACTGAATTATATGTAAGAGATAAATTTATTGTTGGCTACAATACTTTCTACCAAGATTTATTCCCTCGAATATATAAAATTACTTACATTACAGGTGCAGTGCTATCTGTTCTTGTAATTTTAAATTTTAAGATTATTAAAAATAATTTACTTAAAAAGGTCTGGCTTTTTTATATTATTTTTAGTTTGATGAATCTTCTAGAACCATTTCATAAATTAGGTTTTTCTATATATATACAAGCAAAATGGTTACATCTGCTTTTATCTGTAATTTTGTCTGTAAGTTTTTTAATTTTTTTATTTTATGATTTTAATAATAAAATTAGCAAAAAAGATCATCAAAAATCATATTACATTTTAACAAAATTTATTATAAATTTATCAATTATAATATTTCTTATATTTGCAAATTTTAAATCTGGAAATGACTCTCATAAACTAAGTCTACAAACTAAAGCAGAATATATTAAACAGAAATCAAAACTTTATAAGATTTATAAAGAAAATAAAAAAATTACTGATCTGGCTTTAAAATTAGATAAACGAATATCAATTGTTGATGATAGACCACATTACGGCTGGAGTGGAAATATAGCTCAATTATATGGTATGTATTCAGCTTTAGCATTAGGATACCCGCCTAAATTTGAGTCTTGCAATTTAGTAGACTGGCAGCTTGGTTACGACCCATTAATAATATTATTTTCTAATAAAAATATTAACGATTCTTTAGAGTTAATAAAAAGATTATCAGGTAATTGTAAATTTAATGGTCGGTTTGAATTCAAAGAAGAAATTGACAAAAATGTTAAAATATTTGTTATAAAAAACTAAAAGCATGAGAAAAGTAGTAGTCACTGGAGGTCTTGGATTTATAGGAAGTAATTTAGTTGAATTACTTTTAGAAAAAAATTTCTTTAAAATCTGGTTATTTAATTAATGAAGGATCAAAAAAAAATGAAAAAAAAAATAATACCATTTAATAAACCAAAAACTTATGACCGAGAATTTCTTAGTAATTTTAGAATTTTAAAAAAAAAATCTAATTATTCGCCATGTGGATATTATACAAAAAAGTGTGAGAAATGGATAAATAGAAATTTAAAAACTAAATTTAGTATAATGACGCATTCATGTACAGCAGCATTAGAAATGGCAGCTTTACTTCTAGATTTAAAAAAAAATGACGAGGTAATTATGCCTTCTTATACCTTTGTATCAACGGCTAATGCTTTTGTTTTAAGAGGTGCTAAACCAGTTTTTATAGATATTAATGCAGAAAATTTAAATATAGATATTAATCAAATTGAAAAAGCTATAACTAAAAAAACAAAAGCGATTGTTATAGTTCATTACGCTGGCATGTCTTGTGAAATAGATAAGGTCAAGAAAATTGCAAAAAAGAGAAAAATTTACTTAATTGAGGATGCTGCACATTCAATCTTGGCTTATTATAAAAATAAACCGTTAGGATCTTTTGGAGATTTTGCCACTTTATCTTTTCATGAAAGTAAAAATATGCATTGCGGTCAGGGAGGGGCACTTTTAATTAATAATCAAAAATTTATAAGAAGAGCAAAAATAATCAGGGATAAAGGAACAAATAGAGATGAATTTTCAAAAAATTTAGTTAGTAAATATAGCTGGGTAGACGTTGGATCCTCATTCGCTTTGAATGAAATTTTAGCATCATTTTTATATCCTCAGCTTGAAAAAGCAAAAAAAAATACAAAAATAAGAGTTTCAATATGGAATTCTTATTACAGACTATTTAAAAAATACATGAAAAAAGGTTATTTAGATTTACCCACTCAAAATGATTATTCACAACACAATGGACATATTTTTTTTGTTATTGTGAAAAATAAAAGAAAAGATTTCATTAATTTTTTTGAGAAGAGGGGTATAAATTGCATATTCCATTATACTCCACTTCACAATAGCATTGCAGGTAAAAAATTTAGTATTTCCAAAAAAATAATCAATACTAACGATATATCTAACCGAATAGTTAGGTTTCCTATTTTTTCAGATAAAAAAATATTAAATAAAAAATATTTTAAAGAAATAAACTTCTATTTAGAGGAATATTTTAAATAGTCATTTATGAAAAAAATTTTATTGTTAGGTGGGGGTATTCACCAAGTCTCGTTAGCCAAAGAAGCTATAAAAAGAAATTTAAAAATTTATTTAATAGATTTTGTTAAAAAGCCATATTTAAAAAAATATTCAAATGATTTTTTTTACGAGAACTTAAGAGATAAGAATGCTTGTCTAAAAATTGCAAAAAAAATAAAACCAAACTATATAATTACTGATCAAAATGATAATGCTATGGAAACTTATAGCTATTTATGTGCAAAATTAAAAAAACCAGGTATTCCAACATCATCTGTAAAAGTATTCACTAATAAGTATTTATGTAAGAAAAAACTTTTAGGAAATAGTTTCACAAGAAAATTTATATCTAACTTCAACATAATAACATTTCAGCAATTAAATTATAAATTTCATAAAAATAAAATTATTAAACCTGTAAATATGCAAGGAAGTTTTGGTGTATTTAAGATAAAAAAAAACAATTTTAGATTAATACAGAAATTTTATAAATCAAAAAAAATAAAAAATTTTTTAATTGAAAATTATATCACTGGGCAAAATTATGCTATTGAAAGCTTTGTATTAAATCATAAAGTTTTTAGTTTGACTATCTCAAGAAAAATTAAGTTTAATGAATCATTTATTGATAAAAAAATACTTTACCTATCAGATATTCAAAAATTTAAACTGAAAAAAATAATTCAAGCTAATAAAAAAATAGTTGAAGTGCTTAAATTAAAAAATGGTTTAGCTCATGCGGAATTTAAAATAGATAATAAAGGAAAGATATTCTTGATAGAAATTGCTTGTAGAGGAGGAGGGAGTGGTATAACGAGCGATATTATTCCTAATATGACGACGTTTAACCCTTCTAAATTTTTAATTGATTTATCCACGAATTCTTTGAAAAAAAACTATAAAGTAAAAAAAAATGATATTTATGGAGCTATATTTTGGTCTGCTAAGAACAAATATCAATTAACAAAAAAAATAATCTTTAAAAAATATGTAAAAAATACCTTTTCTTTAGATCCTATGAATTCGAGAGAAAGACCAAATAGTTTTTCTGTTTTAGGAAAAAAAAAACATATTTTAGAATTTTTAAGAGTAAATAATATTTAACTTTAAATTTAAATCTTTTTTTTGATTACAAAAATCATATAGGGGCAAATAAACTTAGGGAAAATTTTATATAAAAGTTTTTCAAGTTTAAAAAAAATTATAAATTTATAAGTAATTTTTATGAAATAATTACTTAATATTCTCTCTTTAAATTTTTCATCAATTAATATTCTATCAAAAATATCTTTAATTGGATTAAAAAATTCAATTTTAAAATTTTTATTTTTAATATTTTTATAAGTACAATTAAAATTCAAGTTTTCAAAAATATTGTTATATTTTTCAATTCCGAATTTTTTAATTAATTTTTTCTTTTTTATTTTTTCAAAAGAAAATTTTGGGAAAAAAGGTAAAAAAAATTCATAAAAATGGGGTTCAAAAGGAAAAGTATAATTAGGACATTGTATAAAAATAATTGAGTCTTTATCTTTTAATAAATTTATACAACAATTTAAATGTTCTGTAATATTTTTGGTGTGTTCTAAAACATTCATTGAAAAAATAAAATCAAATTTTTTATCTGTTTTAAATTCTTCTAATGTGGTTTTATGAATATTAAGTTGTTTTTTTCTCAAAATTTGGCCTCTTATCTCATCTGTAAATGCTGTAAATCTACCAGGCTCTATTGAGGTAATTTTATATTCTTGATTTAGATAACTTGTCAGTAAATGAATACCACCACCAATTTCAAGAATATCTTTATCCTTTTTAAGAAATTTTTTTATTTTATGGTAACAATGCACTGCATCCGCTTTAGCATTTTCATAATAATTTAATTTATCATCTAAATTTTTATTATTCTTGAACTGAAAACTTTGGAAGCTAAGAGCATTTTCAATATATTTCTTAATATCTTGCATTTATAAATATCTATAATTTTGAAACTTATATAATTTAATAGTAAAATTAAATTACCTATTCAAGAATTTTTAAAATTAAGGTTATCATTCAGTATCAATAAACTATCAAAATGAAAAATCTTATTTTTTGTTTATCATTTTTTCTATTATTGGTTTTTTTTTATTAATATTCTTTATTTGTTCAATATTGAAAAGTGATGTTAAGCAAATTAGAAAAATTACAACTACATTTAAAAAAATAGTTATTAATATTATAGAAAACCAACCAGGTAAAAAACTTACTACTCCCAATAATCTCAAAAAAAAAGTTAAAATGATTATTATTAATAAAAATAGGGAAAGTAATGAAGAGGCAATTATAGATTTAAGATATATATTCTCTAGATATGGTGTAAGATGCTTAATTGCATGAAAAAACTTTGAAAAAAAGTTATATCGTGAATTTTTATAATTATGCTCAAATTCTGCTTGCAAAAACTTTTGTTTAACATCCATGGATGTTAAAATTTCACCAATAATACTTTCACCTCCTTTAAATGCATTTTTTGTGATTTTTAAAACAGTTTCATTAATTAAAAATAGACTTTTATAATAATAATTTTGCTTGGAAAAAAATTTGTAGATTAACTTAAATACATTTCTCAAGAAAAACCCACTTGAAATAGGTTGACCCAACACACTTTGTTTTGGTTGACCCCAGACTATATCAGCTTCCTTTCCATTAATTAAAAGTAAGCTTTTTTCTATAAAAGATTTATCAATTATAGTATCGCCATCGTGGTATAGAATGTTGCCATCCGTAATATTTTCGATCCCTGATTTAATAGCACTTAATTGACCATAATTTTTGTCAAAACATAATGCAGTTATATTTTCATCATTTTTTGCAATTTTTTCTATTTCATTCCACACTTCATCTTGAAAGTTATCATTTACAAAAAAATATTTTATATTTTCAGAGGATAGATTTTTTTTATAATTTTCATAAATTTTTATGACGTCTTGTTTATTTCTAAAAAAAGTTGTTAAAATAGTTAATCTCATTGCGGGATTATTTAATAAATTTTAGAAAATTTTTAAAATATATATTATCTCTTTTATCTTTTGATAAACCCCTAGAAAAAAATTTAATTCTTTTAATAAATTCATTATAATCTACTTCAGGATAATCTGATCCAAGAGTTATTTTTTTGTCAAAATTTTGAAATAAAAATTTTATATCTTGATCTACTGAACTATTTTTATATTTCATAATTGTGAGAGATAGATCTAACAATATATTTTTTGAAAACCTCACTAGCTCTGCAAATTCCATAATTCTTTCACAACCACCATGCATTAAAAGTATTTTCAAATTATCATATTTTTTATATGCATTAGCAAATATATATTTTGGATCAGATGTATAGAAATTATTTGGATAATCATTAAAATATGTGCAAATAAAAACACTAAAATTTCTTTTGTTGCATAAGTAAAAAATTTTATCCAAATTAATGTTGTTTAATTTTTTACCAAGGGACCTAGGATGTATTTTTATAGCTTTACAATTATATTCACTAAATAATTTTAATTGATTATCTATATTTTTAGACGGATTAAGTGCAGGAACTAAATAGACATTTTTATCTTGGAATTTTGAAATAAATTTTCGAGAATCATATTTTTCTAAATTTGAAATACCTACACAAGCATAACCTTTTAATTTATTTTTTGCAAAAATATTTTTAAAATTTTTTTTTAAATTTTTTTTAAATTTAAATTTATTGTGAGACCATTTATCACTTAAAGTAAGATGGACATTTGTATCAAAAATCATTTCAATCTATTTTTGTCTCTAACATTCCCATGCCAGCCTTACCATAGTAATTACCAGTGTAAAGCATCAATAGTTTTTTTTTATATTTTATGACTGATGGATAAGACATAGCTAACTTATCCCATTTTTCAGGTTTACCCACCACTTTAAATTGATTATCTCTCCTTATCCATTTAATCCCATTTTTTGACTCAGCGTAACCAATCTTATAATTTTTTCCACGAGCACAAAACCACATATGAAATTTTTTCTTATAATAAATTACACTAGGTTTTGAAATTGCAATCTCATTTTTTTTAAAAGGAATACAAATTTTTTTATTTTTTTTCCAATTGACTAAGTTTTTACTGGTTGCATATCTGATGCTATATATGTGTTCGTAATTGTTTTTTTTATTTCTATATTTCAAAAAACTTGTGTACCATAATTTAATGTGATTATTTTTTTTTAAAGCAAAACAAGATCCTGTGTTTAATGGGTCAATATCGTCGGTAGGTATTATTGGGGCCTTACTAATTCGATTCGGATTTTTAGATAAATCACATAAACCAAGATTATTTTTAAAAGGAAGTTGATTTTTGACTCCTTTTTGCCAACCAACATAAAACATTTTTTTTTTATTTTTAAAATTAATTACTGCAGGGTAAGAAACTCCATGAAAATCAAAATGACCATAACTTCCCGGACTTAAAATCTTTTTAAAACTATTTTTGATTATTTGTTTTTTTTTTAAATTATATTTTACTTTCGAAATATGAGAAATATTGTCAGTGTTTCTGTGAGTGAAGTAAATATTAATGATATGGTTGTTTGTAGGTTCAATAAAACTTTGTCCAATTTTAATACTTTTAATAAAGTTTTGATTAGGGGATAATATTCTACCAAGGCGTTTCCATTTTTGTTGCATAAATTAAAAATTAGAATAAAAAAATAATATCATGCTGAAAAGTATTATTAAAGTTAAAACACAAGATATTCTTAAATTAGATAAAAAAAAAATTATTAATTATTTAGAGAATGATAAAATAGTAATAATTAAAAAAATAATTTCAAAAAAATTATGTAACTCAATTATAAAATATTTAACAAATATCTCACACAATAATATTCCAAATTATTTTCCAATCAAGATTGGTTCCCCAAATAATTTTAGAGTAAACCTAGAGGATCAAAGAGCAATGGTAAAAGGCAGTTTTTATCAATTTAGTTTTTTTCCTTGGAATCAAGATGTTTTTAATTTTTTTAAATTATTTAAGAATGTTTTTATTTTTAAAAATAGAATAAATAAGTTGTCTGATGAAGAATTTTTTTATCCTAAAAGTGATAAAGAATGTACTATCAGATTATCTTTTCAATTTTATCCAAAAAAAACAGGATTTTTAAACCAACATCAAGATCCTGTTGATTATCATCAAAAATATTTAATGATTATGAATCTTTCGAAAAAGGGGAAAGATTTTCAAAAAGGAGGTTTGTTTTCAGTAATTGATAAAAAAAAAATTATGATTGATAATTTTTCTGAAGTTGGTGATCTGATATTCTTTAAAGCTGATATTCCCCATGGAGTTGAATTAATAGACCCAAAATCTTCCTCAAACTTATTAGAAGATAAAGGGAGATGGATGGCTTTGTTTGCCACAAATAAATTACCGAAAAATAATAGAATTAAAAATTCAGTAGAAAAAAAGGGTTAATTTTTAAATACAAAAAATCTATTCAAGAGGTAACTTATTGATGTCAAAAATATAATTATCATTAATTGAATATACTCGTGATTAATATCAGCTGTCTCTATGAAAAAATCTAATAAAATTATATTTGAGATAATTACAAAAGCCCAGTTAAGTAAAAATTTTATTAATTTTTTAATTGATAGCTCTCTTTTAAAAACAAATTTAGAGTAAATCAAAAATGTTTTTACAAAAATTATAGCTTGAGATAGTAGGGCTGCAGTTATAGGAGAAAAATTTACAAAATTTGAAAAAAAAATGTATAAGATATATCCAAATATATTTAAATATGCTCCAGCTAAAATATATTTGAAATTTTTATCCACCTATAACCATAATTTTATTCATAGAAACTATATATTATAGTAATTTAATGTAATAATTAAAAAATTATATTTTAATGAAATTTTTAGGTCAATTTAAATTAGCTAATTCAAATCAATTAATAAAATATTTAAAAAAAATTGATAGTAATAGATATTATTCTAATTTTGGTCCTTTATATGAACAAACAAGGAATTTAATTAAAAAAAAACTTAATCTTAAAAATAATGATGTTATTTTAACCTCTAGTGGACATTCTTCTTTATTGGCAATTACAAAATATTTTAAAACTAAAACAAAAAAAAAATTTGTGCTTTGTCCTTCATTTAGTTTTTATTCTAATCCCTTATCAATAATAGACTCTGGATTTAAACCTTTTTTTGTTGATATTAGTCAAAATAATTTAACAATTGATTTTAATAAAGTTGAAAAAATATTGAAAAGTAGAACTGACATAGCTTTTTTAATGGTTGTATCTCCATTTGGAATACCAATAGATTTAAAATTTTTAAACAATTTTCAAAAGAAAATGAAAATACCGATTGTTTATGATGCTGCTGACTCTTTTCTTAATTTAAATAAAAATATCAAAAATGATATAATAATTTCTTGTAGCTTTCATCCTACCAAAACATTAGGTGCAAACGAATCGGGGCTTGTAATTTGTAAAAATAAAATTTCAAATGAAATTAAAAGAATTATAAATTTTGGAATACAACCCATTAACCCAAATTTAAATACAATTGGTTTTAATGGAAAATTTTCTGAATATGATGCTGCAATATTCTTGGCTAATTATAATAATATTAATAAAAAGATTAATAAAAATAATAAATTGATCAATGAATTTAGAAAAGCTTTAACAAAAAAATTTAGGGTATTAAATCCAAATAATGCTAAAACGAATAAAATAATAATTCATTCAAATGTAAGTTTTAATAAAATTTTTAAAACGTTAAAGTCTTTTAACATATTTGCTAAAAAGTACTGGTCACCAAATCCAATGCATAAAATAAATATCTTTAAAAAATATCCAAAAACTTCAATGAATTACACTAATGATTATTCAAAAAAATATTTTGGATTTTTTATTAATAAAGATCTTAAAATATCTCAAATAAAGATAATTTCTCAAAAACTTTTAAGAATTAAATAAAAATGATCAAAAAAAGGATAATATTCATAATGCCACCCAAAGATTGGTTTTATGGAATAGATCATATTAATTCAGAAAGGATAGTTAAATATTTCCAAGATAATAAGATTTTTGATGTTTATAAATTTGAAGATATTGAAATTTTTTTAAAGACCAAATTAGAACTAAAAGATTATTTTCAACTCATTAATTATTATTTTTTTTTCAAAATTAAAAAACCACAATATGTTTTTGCTTTAAATGCAAGTTATATAGCACACTGTAATTTAGTATTTAAAAAAAAAATCGTAAATTTTTTTTCTCAAATACTAGGAATTAGATGTGTCATGAGATGGGATCATATTAACGAACAAATTCCAAACATAGTGGAACATATTATAAGTAAATCTAAATTTGAAGAAATATATGATTATAAAAATTTTTTCTTAGATAAAATTAACAATAAAAAATTCTATCATTATACTTGGCAAATTGATGAGTATTTTTGTGAAGACAATTATTTAACAAACACTTTAAATCTTAATGATTTTAAATTAAAAAAACTTAATTACTATTTTACATTTGGTATAAATAAAAAAAGTATATCATTTAAAGAAAATAATAATAACATGGATATTGCTTTAGTCGGTTACATGAATGATCCATTAAAACCAAAAATTAGTTTTGATAAAGTATCATTAGTTTTTAAGGATAAAAAAAAAATTTTTAATAAAAATTACTATAAAAATTTTATGAATTATTCTATTTATGAATATTCAAAAAAAAAGATAGAATTACTTAAAATTAAGAATATGCAATTTTATGGAATTAATCCTTCAAAAAATTATGGCAGGGTTATAAATGCGAAAGAATTTTTTTCCGAAATTTCAAAATTTTTTATGATAATAAACCCGATTAATCCAATTTCGCTTACAATAACAACAAAGTTTTATTTAATCTATTTATATGGAGGATTTTGCATTCATGAATTGCCATCAACTATTCCTCCAAAACTTGAAAAATTTAAAGAATATATATTTTATAGAGATGAAAGAGAATTGAAGAGCAAAATTGAATATTTAAAAAATAATTTACCAACTTATTTTTCTATCAAAAATGAAATTAATCAAATTTCAAAGAATTTGATGAATGAAAGTTTTGACAATTTTATTGATGAGTTTAAAATTAAGTAAATAATTTAAATTATTTGAATATGTTTTATATTGGTCAAGTTTTTAATCATAAACAAAAGAAAAAAATTACAAAAGCTGATCATATGAATTTTAATAAAATGACTAAAAATAATCACCCAATTCATTCAAATTTAGAATATGCTAAAAAAAGTATTTTTAAAAAGAAATTGGTAAATGGAACCTTTGTATTTTCTCTAATTGTAGGTTTATCAGTAGAAGAATTTAGCAAAAAATGTTTAGCAAATTTACAATATAGAAATATTAGACATATATCACCTGTGTTTGAAGGAGATATTTTGAGTGCAAAAACAAAAATTTTAAATATAAAAAAATTAAAAAATCATAGATTGAACGTAAGCGTAATTACTTTTGGATTTAATCAAAAAAAAAAGAAAGTTCTGTCATTAGAAAGAACTGCAAGATTTAACCAAAAAGATATATGAGATCAAACCTTTTTATCCCATCATTCAATAGGAAATATATCGATAAAATTTTAGTAACCAACTTTGATAATTATATATTTGATTTAGAGGATTCTGTTCCAGATAATAAAAAAGAGATTGCAAGAAAAAATATAAAATTTTTCTTTAAAAAAAATGTCAAATCTAAAAAATTTATGTTTCGAATAAATGGCATTCAAAGCTTTAATTTTAAAAAAGATTTGAAAATGATACATGAAATAAGGGGTAAGATAAGCGAATTGAATATTGTTTTACCAAAAACTCAAAAAGTAAGAGATATAAAATTTTTAATACGCTCTTTAAAATCTCCGTTTAATATTTATCCCCTGATAGAGACTGCACAAAGCCTAATAAATTTAGAAAAAATTATAAATTGTAGTAAAAAAATTAAAGGATTAATATTAGGAACTGAAGACATGATTGCAGATTTTAAGGCCACAAAAAAATCCAAGTTAGTTCTTGATTTAGCTAGAATGAGATCTCTAATTGTTTGTAGGGCACATAATATTACATGCATAGATACAGTAATAACTGATGTTAAAAATTTGAGGTATTTTAGAAAATTTTGTAAAGAGTCAGTTGCTGAGGGTTTTGATGGAATTTTGTGTCTTAACCTAAATCAGGCAAAAATTGCGCATAAATTATTTTCTATTGATCATAAAGAATATAAGAGAATTAAGAAGATTGTAATTGAATACGAGAATAATAAAGATAGATCAGTTTATTATTATGGTAAAAAAAATGGAATTTTTTTATCACCACCAACAATAATTATTTATAAAAATATTTTATCTAGATATGAAGAACAAAATAAATAAAAAAAAATTAATTATATTGGGTGGCTATGGTGTTGGAATGATTGCAGCCTCTATAGCTGAAAGTTTTTATAATTTCGAAATAAAAGGTTTTTTAAATGATAAAATTAAAGGTAAAATTGGTAAATATAAAAAATATAATATTTTAGGAGCTATAAAAGACAAAGATATTTATTTAAAAGAAAAAAATATTTATTTTTTTGATGCAATTATAAATTATAAAAAAAAAGAAAAATATAATGTTAAAATTCCAGAGTCGAAATTAGTCTCACTAATTCATCCAAATACTATTTTTTATAAAGATACTTTAAAAATTGAAAAAAATGTTATTATATGCGCAAACGTCATTATATCTACTGATGTTAAAATTGAAAAAGGTGTAAAAATTATGTCTAATGTCTTTATAGGACATAATTCTACAATAAAAGAAAAATCTTTTATAGCCGCTAGCGCCACAATAGGTGGCAATGTAATTATTTATGATAATGCGTTTGTAGGACTTAATTCCACTATAATAGAAAATTGTACGATTGGAAAAAATTCTATTCTTGGTGCTGGCTCGGTTTTAATTTCAAATATTAAAAAAAATGAAATTTTTGTTGGAAACCCAGCAAAGTTCTTAAAAAATATTGTTTAAATCTTTTGTACTAAAATTTTTTTTAATCATAACTTTTTAAATTACATATTTAATTTTTTATGTATTTTTTTTAAATAGACAAAATTATGATTATTAAATTTTTTCAAAAAATTACTTTTCTTTTTAATCCTTTGATAGGTTTTAGAATAAGCCTTATTTTTCGCAATATTTGAATCTTTTCTAATAACTTTTTTCTTAACAAATGTTTTTGTGAAAGATTTAATAAAATTATTTAAATTATCTAAGTTTAAAATATAGAACTCTGATTTTTTATTTTGAAAATAAAAAAAATTATCTTTTTTTTTAAAATTATTCAGTTTTAAATTATAAGTTTGAAATAACAATTTTATCCATTTATCATATCTTCTATAATATTCACTTTTTTCTTTTTTTAAATTATTCATAATTTCTTTATCTGAAATTTTTTCTTTATTATAAAAAAAACCATTTTTATGGAAATGTGCTGATAAAAAACTATTTTCAACATTTCTAAAAACAAATATATAAATTTTTTTTTTATAATTTTTTTCAAACTTATTAACTACATTGTAATAATCTATGAGATCAACCAGATTTCTTGATCTTTTCTCTTTTGTTGTTGTTTTATTATTTCTTATTTCAATATTTCGTTTTTTAATAAATGGTATTCCTGTATCGTAATTAATGAATTCAAATCTTTTTAATTTGGTTGTACCAAAATATTCTTTAAATTTTTCATACTTTACAACTGGGATATTTAAATTTGAAAATGTGTTTAAAAGTGTCGTTGATCCGGTTTTTCCCATCGTTGATATAATTATACATTTTTTTTTTGATATTTTTTTTGGGTTAGAATATATCCTACCTGGGTAAAAAATATTATATCTAAATGTTTTGAAAAATATTTTTATATCTAAATCAAATAAATTTGAGGAAAATTGATTATATAAAGAAAAATTATCAACTGTGCGATCAAAGATCTCATTAATATAGAAAATTCCATTTTTTGAAAAATAGCTTTTTTCTATAAAATTATAATCATTTACAGAATTGCTTCTATTAAAATTAAAATTTATTTTTACAGACTCTGTATTGGCAATAATTTTAAAATTTATTTTTTTTTGTGGGATAAGGTTATCAATTTTAAATAAATGTTGGTAGGGCAAAACGTATTTTTGTCTAAGATAATATTTTTTTTTAAAACAAAGATCAAAGTTTGTAAAAATATAACCCAATTTTGAAAAAGTATTTTTTTTTATAAAATTCATAATTTTTTTATATTTTTACCC
>CESW01101258.1_pt1 | contig 15118 bp, 14 predicted proteins | sample 531171 | NCBI WGS metagenome assembly CESW01 (sample SAMEA2621859, study PRJEB7988) | marine metagenome | biome: marine biome (ENVO:00000447); feature: surface water layer (ENVO:00002042); material: "saline water (ENVO:00002010), including plankton (ENVO:xxxxxxxx)" | depth 5 m
TGGCTGCCCTCGCCTTTGACATACTTGGCAATGCACTCTCGATAACCATCGTTCCACGAGGCAAAGCCGGTTTCTTTGAGCTCTTCTTGAATGTGACCACGAAAGCTCCAGGGCTCTGCGATTAGGATAAGCGAAGGTTTTATATCCTTTAGCTCCACTTCAATATCGCGCAGCACTTCAATGCCAATCAGCTCAGCAAGATCAAAACGGAAACCATCCACATCGTATGTTTCGACGAGATGCTTTAAACTATCAATGATCAAGCGACGTCCCATCGGTGTATCGCAACGGAGATCATTACCGCAGCCGCTCCAGTTCATCAAATCGTTACCATTATTGACGTGGAAGTAGTAGTATTTATCGATAAAAAGTAGGTGATTCGGCTCCCCAACGTGATTATAGACGACGTCGATGATTACGGCCATGTCTAGCTCGTGGAAGTCTTGAACCAAAGCGCGAAATTCTTCGATCTGAGAAGCCTTCTCCGGCTCCGCAGCGTAGCTACTCTCGGGCGAAAAGTAGTTTACCGTCATATACCCCCAGTGATAGTCCTCACGATTTTCGTTATCAAACTCTTGAATTGGCTGCAATTCAACCGCGTTGACACCAATCTCTTTCAGATAGGAGCCTTCAGCTTTGAGCCATTTCCGCAATCCCGCGTAGCCTAAGCGTTCTTGAGCAGTTAGATCAATCGGCGCATGGGCTGTCAGATCACGCACGTGGGCTTCGAGTATTACGAGATCGTGCCAAGCCGGCGGGATGAAGGCTTGCTCAACTTTGGCCAGACGTTCGGGCGCGACCACGATACCAGGGCCACGGCGGCTGACACAGGCCTTGGCGTAGGGATCCAGAATCGGAAACGAATCATCAAAATGCGAAGTGCCCTCGATATTTAAACCGCCAACGCGATAAGAATAGTAATAGTTATCAAGATTTTGGTCGATGATCAGCTCCCAACTTAGCCCATCGATACAAACCATAGATGTAGTCACTGTATCACTACCATCTAAGTTTTGACCATAACATAGTTTAACCGTAGCCGCACGTGGCGCGAAGAGACGAAAAGTCGTCTTGTCTTCCTCTACAACAGGACCCAGGTCGAGATCTGTTTTCACCGACGTGAGAAATTGCGTACGGGGCAATTCATGAGATTCTTCGATTTTGGCATCCCGCCAGATGATCTTCTCGTTGCCGACAGGCTGGTAACCGTGCGGCGTATGAAAACGAAAGATCTGTGTGCCAGTTTGTTCTGGGTTGAACTGAAAATTTAAAGCACCTTCACGATCGATAAGATTAGGTGCGCTATCCGGCACATCAAGCCATTCACCCTTGTCAGTGACGAACTTGAAGGCGAATTGCTTGCCATCTGGCATATTCTTGAGCGGCACATGCAACTCGTAAGTTGTCTCGGGATCATCACTGATCGGCTTGAGCTCCCACTTTGATTGGCCGACGGCTTTTTCCCAATTACTAATGTCACTACCCAGAAAAACGCGCACCTTGCGATCCAAGAGTTGTGGATGGCGGTGCGAGCGGACGGCAAAGACCCAAGTATTGTTGCAGTGGTAGTAACGAAAAAAACTTCCGCACTCCTCAGGCGATAAGCGCTCCAATTCTGAAAATGGCTGCTCTACGGGACCGAGTAAAAGCGGCGGCAAAGCCGTCGCGCTGCACCAGTCCGAAGAGAGAAAAATCAAGCCCGAGTCCCTTGATTCCCAAAATGCGTGTGTGATTTGTTTAGTTTCCTTTGCCATGCAATGATTTCTTTTTTGCGGTAGTGTCTAACAAGCGCAATACCCATTCCAAGAGAATCTAGGAAAATCAAAGCCTTCAGATAGTTGACGCCAATGCCGACGACGACTTAGTGTCCCGCAGATGAAGAAAATCCTCGTAGCGCTTTCGGGCGGTGTCGACAGCGCCGTGGCGGCTTGGCTCCTCAAAGAGCAAGGTTACGAAATCTCAGGTGCCTATATCCGCACATGGATGAATGAGGAAATGCCACTAGCCGATTGTCCCGCGCAGCAGGACATCGAAGACTCCCGCGCGGTAGCCATGCATCTCGGAATCGACTACGAGATTGTAAATCTGGTCAACGAATACCGCGAGCATGTGGTCAACTACTTGGTCGACGGTTACCGGCGCGGTATCACGCCCAACCCAGATATCATGTGTAACCGCGAAATGAAGTTTGGTATTTTCTTAGATTACGCGCTAGAAGCTGGCTTCGACGGTATAGCGACAGGACACTACGTGCGTAAGCTGACCAAAGAAGATGGTAGCTACGACCTACTTGAAGGTCTCGACAAAAATAAGGACCAGACCTACTTCCTCGCGCTACTACGCCAAGCGCAGATACAGAAAGCGCTCTTTCCTCTGGGTGAGCTCAAAAAGCCCCGCGTGCGTACGTGCGCGCTGGAGCAAAATTTACCCAATGCTACGAAAAAAGACAGCCAAGGCATCTGTTTCCTTGGCGACATGAATATCAGCCGTTTTTTAGAGCACTACATCGAAGACAAACCAGGGAATATAGTGAACCCAGAGGGCAAAGTGCTTGGTCAGCACCGCGGTCTACATCGCTACACCACAGGGCAACGACGGGGCATCGGCGTGCCGTCTAATACGGATAACGAGTTCTACGTGGTTACTGGCCTCGACATGGAGCGAAACGAACTCATCGTCGCGTTCGATCAAATCGACTCGCCGGGACTCTTTACCTCAGAAGTCAAAGTCTATGACTTAAGCTTTCTCAATCGCCCCGTGACCAAGTCCTGCCGCCTGCTGGCGAAGCCCCGCTACCGGGATCCTTCACAGACGATTACTTACACGCCAATCGACGACAAACGTGCAAAAGTGACTTTCGACGAGCCACAACGCGCGCTCTCTCCAGGACAGATTATTGCTCTTTACGACGGTGACCAACTTCTTGGCGGCGGCTTTTACAAATAGGCAATTAGAGATTACGAATTACTATTTGAGGCACTCTATTCATTTAGAAAATTTTAATAGAGTTTGCGCTCGCAGGCCCTTCGACAGATGCTAGATGCCATGACGCCAATCAAACTAATTTCATGGAACGTAAACGGTATCCGCGCCGCTCTTAAAAAGGGCTTACTCGATTTTATTGATAGCGAATCTCCGGACGTGCTTTGCCTACAAGAGACTAAAATTTCAACCGATCTCGTCGAGGACTTCAGCTTTGAGGCTTACCCCTACGTTTACTGGAACTGCGCTGAGAAAAAGGGATACTCTAGCACCGCGATTCTCAGCAAAACAAAGCCGCTCAGCATACGCAACGGACTTGGCATCGAAAAACACGACAAAGAAGGCCGCGTCATTACCGCGGAGTTTACCGACTACTTCCTTGTCACCGTCTACACGCCCAACTCACAGAACCATGACGAAAACAAGCGTCCCCGCCGCCTCGATTACCGCACAAAGGAATGGGATGTCGATTTCCTTGCCTACGTCAAAAGCTTAGAGGCAGTAAAACCCGTTATCTTTTGCGGCGACCTCAACGTCGCCCATAACGAAATCGACCTCGCCAACCCAAAGACGAATCGAAGGAACGCTGGTTTTACCGAGGAAGAGCGAGCTAGTTTCGATGCCATCGTCGAGGCCGGCTTTATCGACAGCTTTCGCCACCTCTACCCCGATGCTACCGAACGCTACACTTGGTGGTCCTACCGTGCCGCCGCACGAAAGCGTAACATCGGGTGGCGCATCGACTATTTCTGCGTCTCAGTAGGGATACAAGACCGCATCGCTCAAGCCGATATCCTCGACCAAATTGAGGGCTCAGATCATTGCCCCGTGCTATTGGAATTGGCTCCAATCACTTAGCCAGTATTATTGATTAAATATTAAACCCGCCTTTACAATAGTAAGCCGCTCACGCCACCTCTGATAAGGCATAAATCACTTTCGCATATATTAGAATACTAACCCTTTTCGACTAGGCAAGTTGGTAGATTTTCAAGCTCCTAATATTAAATGTTCACCAAAAACAAAGACGAGAGTATTAGCGGACTTGGCGAAGTCGCGCTGATTGCAAAGATCCGTCACTGGCTCGGTGCCATATCGCCTAATAGCCCGCAAGGCATGGGCGACGACTGCGCAGTGGTCGATCGGCCAAAAGGTCTGAAGCAAATTTTGACGACCGATAGCCTAAGCTATGGCCAGCATTTTGATGGCAGCATCTCCGCCCACGACGCGGGTGCCAAATTAATCAAGCGCAACCTAAGCGACATCGCGGCGATGGGCGGACGCCCAGGCGAGGCATTACTCAACCTACTGTGCGGCAGCGATCTCCGTACTGATTGGTTAGCAGCCTTTTTTGAAGGCATCTCCCACGCTTGCCGGGAATACGAACTGCCCATCGTAGGAGGCGACACAAGCACTTTACCTAATGGGCAGTTTACCGCAGTTCTCAGTCTAACTGGCTATTTAACAAAACCTCCCTTGCTCCGCAAGGATGCACAAGCTGGCGATACACTCTACGTCACCGGCACACTTGGCGGTAGCCTTTTAAAAAAACACCACAATTTTGAACCAAGATTAAACGAAGGCCAATGGTTGGCCCAGTCGATGGCATGCAGTGCGCTGATGGACATAACCGACGGCCTCGCCAAAGATCTAGGTGAAATCATCCCCGACGAATGCGTAGCCTATCTTGAACTGAGTAAAATCCCTCTCTCGGATGCAGCCCACCAATGCGCCAAAGCGAGCGGTCGACCCGCAATGGAGCATGCCTTTTGCGACGGAGAAGACTATGAGCTACTCCTGGCTGTAAAAAAAGAAACCCAGCTAGAGGTCTTTGAAAGGCAATGGCGGCAAAAATTTCCAGGCACTCCACTCAGCCAGATTGGACAACTAAGAAAGGGCCAAAGTAAAGTCCCCTACATAGATTCTAAAACCCAAGAAGCCTTGCCGTGGATCAAAGGTTTTGAACATTTGATTAACCAATGAGTGAGCTTGAAAAAAAACTAATGGCCGGCATCTGTTCGAGAAGTGCCGCTGAGACTGAGGAGCTTGCAGCAAGGATAGGAGCGATTTTGCCAGTCGATACCGTACTCGCATTGCACGGCAATCTTGGCGCAGGTAAGACCACATTTGTTCGAGGACTCGCCCGCGCGTGGGCCATTCAAGAAGCTATCACCAGTCCGACCTTCAACCTCTATACGATCTACAAGGGCGACCGACAGCTCATCCACCTAGACGCTTATCGCCTAGGCTCAGGCGCCGATCTTGACGCCCTCATGATCGAAGACTTTTTGCAGCCTCCTTGGTGTTTTGCCGTGGAGTGGCCAGAGCATATACCAGACGCGCTTCCTCAAGATGCCTGGCGTTTATTCTTAACAATAAACAAAGATCAGAGTCACCAGATTAGATTGGATCCCCTTTGATTAAGCATACCAGTTTAAGGCCTATCTCGTCCGACTCAAAGAAGGCTTGGCATCCCTGATGCAAGCACTCATACCCCAAACCTAAGCCCTCTAGCTCTGTGAGGACTTCAGACTTAATACTGTGGCCTGCAGTCGCTTCATAAAACCAAAAACACGGTAAAAACCCTCGACAGTAACCAACACAGAAACCTTAGTATATATCCATTATCCCTTAACGAAGACACCACTAATATAGAACGTTTATATTGTATCGTCTAATTAGTGAATAACCCGAGAGTCCCGACCTATGAAGCATTCAAGACAATTAAATACCGCACAACGCAAGGGTGGTTTCAGCTTACTCGAAATCCTGATTGCCATTGCTTTAGTTGCATTGCTTGCGAGCGTCGCACTCAACCAACTAACGGGTATTTTTGGCGAAAACCAAGAAGAAGCTGCTCGACTTTTTGTGACCAGTAATTCCGAACTGGCATTGACCCGATACCGCTTGGATGTAGGCAATTTTCCCACTACTGAACAAGGCTTAGATGCACTTCTAAAAGCACCTGCCGGCAAAGAAAATCGCTGGGGAGGCCCATATATCAAAGAAGCACCGATCGATCCTTGGGGAAATCCTTATCAATACCGCTTTCCGGGCGCTCGTAATATCAGCGGCAACCGAAGCTTTGATATCTGGTCACTCGGCTTGGATGGAGTAGAGAGCGGGGATGATATTGGAAACTGGACCAGCCAGTAGACCTCGCTCGCAGGCTGGTTTTACCCTGCTTGAGATCATTATAGTTTTTGCGCTAATTACAGTAGCATCTGGTGTGATCATCACAAATTTCACGTCCTTCCTGGATTTTGATGATAAAATTAATCCCGAAGATTCCTTGCGCTCAGCGATTCGTTACGCCCGTTTTCAAGCCGCAAGTAACCGTAGCGTAGCGACCTTAATCTATGATGCTGAAACTGGGACCTTAGTCGTCGTTGGAGGAGAGAGCTTCCAATTAAACTCAAACTTCGGACGTGAGGGTCGCGGTGAAATACGTTTCTACCTAATGCCGCCAGCCGAAGGCCTGGGTCGGTTTCCGGATGCCAAAAGCAGCCTAATGGAAACGAAAAAGCTCAGCTTTGCCCCAGATCGCAGCTCTAGCCCTTTTGTGGTAGAAATCGATACGGGTGAAGGTGCACCAAAGCGATTCATCTTCGACCCATTTTCCAGCTTAGTAAGGAGCGAAGAATGAGCACTAGTGAAGCTCAATACTCACGACTTGACACTCAACACTCGCAAAGCAAGCGCTTCGCAGCTTTTACCCTCGTTGAGGTTCTCGTCGCAGTCGCGATCTTTGCGATGGCTGCGTCCGTTCTTATGTCAGCCTTTGCCAACGCACTGCTGTCGAGAGAAAGTGCCACCAAATACGACCTTCTCAATGCCGATATCCGCGCAGTGCGCATGCAACTGTTACTAGAACCCAACCTCGAGGATGCCGAAGACGGTGATGAATATGAAACTGTCCACAGCGGGGAAGCTTCCTGGGAAGCTCAGATCGTACCGACGAAAGTAGTCGACCTCTTTCAAGTGATATTTAGCATCCGTTTCAGTGAACCGCCTGCAGGTCTCGTCGCCGACTACACAGAAACACTTTACTTGCTGCGCCCCACTTGGTCTGAAAGCGACGAACGTTCTGATCTACTACAAGATAAACGCGAAGCACTCGAAGACACCAGGAGGGATTTTGATTTCTGATGATACATCTGCGCACTCAGTTTAAAGAAGTTTCTACCTTGTCATTGAGAGGTGCTTGCTTTACTAGGCCGGAGAGAGGCTATCGCAGTAGTCAAAACTCTCCTTCCAATACTCGGGGCGTCGCTGCATTCACCTTACTCGAAGTCATCCTAGCCGTTTCGATTGCGGGCGCACTGCTCGCGGGTGCTGCCACCTTGATGGTCTCGGTAACGAATGCTTGGCTCGAACGACAAGACCAGCACTTCTTCGAAGATCATGTCGACGGCGTCACCGAGTTCCTCCAAGCCAGCTTCTCCATGGCCGGTACCGAGGTCGTTCTAGGCGATGATGAAGAAAGTGGCGGATCGACCTCGAATGAATCAGGCAATAGCAATATCGAAACAGACGACTCTCAATTGACAGTGGACATCTCTGGAAACAATAATTTGGAGGGTGCTACTTCAATGGAGGGTAATACAGAGTCCACAACTGGCAGCGGTCTCGTCCGTGTTTGCGAAGACCCCATCGACTGGTCAAAGCCTCCCGGTTTCGCCAACTACCAAAACCCGCTGCTACACTTTAAGCTAAGGGACACTCCACCACTGCTCGTGCAAACAGAAAACGCACCCATCATCGGCGTCGAAGCGTTTCTCCATTTTGAAGACAACGAAGGCCTCAGCCTACTTTGGTATACGCCGCTGCAAGAAAACTCCGAGGATCTCGAAGACCTACGCCGCACTGCGCTCAGCGACCTCGTCACTAGAGTAGAATATGTTTATTGGGACGAAAGCTTCGAAAAATGGGAAAGCGAAACCGAACCCAAAGAGGGTGAAGGCGACGATCAATTTATACTCCCACGCTTCATAAAACTCACATTTGAATACGAAAGTGTCACTAAAGAGCGCACCCTTACGATCCCTGTAACATCAAGGAAAGCATTTATCTTCTAGAATGATGGCTTACCGCGAACACTCATACGGACCTAAGCGAGGCAGCGTCCTTATCGCTGTCCTCGCCATCGTTCTACTCCTCTCCTTCATTGTCACGCGCTTCATCGACGAAGCAGTCGAAGACCTTGAGTATCGCGCCATCTTTAACGAGCCAGCGGATGTGCGTTCGTTTAGTTATAGTATGCTGGAAGTCGCGCTAGCAACGATCCACGAAGTCGCACTGATCGACGACGGCAAACTGTTTGCACCCGAACAAGGCTGGGCAGACCCTATCAACTACGCTGGCATCAACATTCCGAATGGATGGGGACTAGAGATTCAGATCCAAGACGAAAGTAATAAGCTCCCAATCAATACGATGGACGAAGCACTGCTAAACCAGATGCTAGAAGAAAGCTTTGGTTTCAACTTCGGCGCAGCTCGCGAGCTCAGCAGTATGTTACTCGACTGGATCGATCCCGACGAAAGCCGAAGACTCAATGGGGCGGAATCGGAGGACTACCTCCGCCGCAAGCCGGCTTACCGCGCCGCCAATAGCCCTCTTCAGAGTCTCGAAGAATTGCGCCTACTTGAAATTTGGGAAGACGAATTTTTCGACGAAAACGGTCTTCCTAACGAACTCTTTGCCAAGCTCGACAGCATGGTTTCTGTCACTAACGCAGGCGCCGCCAATATTAACAGTAGCTCGCAGTCAGTACTAGAACTGATCGCCCTGCAAGACGGCTACGACGAAAACCGCTTCTTTGATGGGCTCGACGATCTACCCTATCTGCAGCAGTTGCCCGAGTCAGCCAGTAGCGGTAGTGGCAGCGTCGAAGTTAGCCTGCTTCGCATCACTGTTAGCCTCTGGCGCGGCCAAGTGCCCTTTACTGTTAGCGCACTGGTCGAGCCAAATTTTAACAACGAAGAAGGCGCAAGTAGCAGCGCACCTGGCGGCGATTCAGACGACGCGCCTAAGACAGGTGCGGTCAGCGAACAAGAAGCCATTGGTTATCCATTTAAAATCCTCCACGTTTCCGAATACACTCAAGGACGACCAAGTAGCCCGCCCGCTCGGTATTCGGCGCTAGACATCGGTGAAGAAAGCGATTCATTCTGATTTTAATACACTAGCCGTGAGCGAACCTACCCAAACAGCACCCGAACCCGAGAGCGTGCCCTTACCGGACGTGCTCGTGCTACCTTCGGAATACTTTTTCATTGAAAAAGTCGAAGTGCCAACTGCACTCGCCCCTGCCGAGCTAAGCGACTTTGCCGAATTAAGCATGGAGGCCGTCTCTCCCTTCCCGCTGGATCAACTACGCTGGGGATTTTCATCTGCTCCCGACGGTCATCATCTCCTCATTTACGCCGCGCTCAAAGACCGACTCAAACTCGCAGGCTACGCCGAGCTGGAAACCTACACTTGGGTGCTCCCAGATTTCACCACCCTGCACGGCGCGCGCTTCACCTGCGATACTGAGGTCGTCCTCGAAGGCGAGCACTACACCACCAGCTTTCTACTTCCTAGCGGCGCAGCGTTACCTGAAAACATCCGTAGCCTACCCGCAGGCGGTGATACACCCCGCAACACAAACCAAAGTATCCACCTTAAACTTTTAGCAGTCGAGCTCAACGAACAAGGTATCCCCACTTACAAATTTGAAACAATCGGCGAATCGCCGGCCGGCGGCTTCTGGTCGCCCCTGGAGCCAGACGAAGCCTCACTTTGGAATGCCGACATCCGCCCGAATAGTTTCAAAACTGTCGAACGCAGCGCCCGCCGTATGGCTAGCCTCGTTACTCGTATCATGGGCTACGCGGCCATCTTTACCATCATACTTATCGTGCTCGAAGGCCTGCTTTTCGCAGGTGAGTTCTGGCTCGGCACCCGCACAGCCAAAATCGACGAGCAGGCCACCGCAGTACGTCGTATAGAAGATAAGCAAAGCCTTTTAAACAAGCTCGATCAAGTCGCGCAGAACGAGCTACGCCCCATTGCCATGCTCACTGCTGCAAATGATGTTCGAACAGCGCTCGGAAAAACAGGGATAGAATACGACGAAACCATCATTGAAAGCAACAATCGCCTCACCATCGAAGGCAAGGCCAACACAATCAACGAGCTCAACTTCTACACCAATTCGCTTCTTCAGTCAGGGAAGTTTCAACTCGTCGGAGACCCCAAATACATTACTCGCGATAGTAAGACCACCTTCACCGTGACCCTCGATTACACCCACGGCGAACACAAACCAGCCGCAACGATAGGAGTCATGACTCCATGAGCGAGTTCAAAGACAAATTGCGTGCCCTTTATAAGAGGATGAGCTTGCGCGAGAAACTCCTCTCCTTACTCTTCGTGATAGTCATACTCTTGCTTTGGTCGAACAACTGGCTCACTCGCTTGTCTGATGGGAATGCGCAACGCAAACTCACTAGAGTCGAGTTACAGACCCAGCAGCAATGGCTCGACCGTAGCGAGCTATTTACCGAGCAACTCGGCGTCGCGCTGGAGCGTGTCGACCCTTCCAAAACATTTGCGGCCGCACAGCTTTCGGGCCATGTCGACAACCTCATCCGCAGCAGTGGTCTCTCGGCAGATATCGACCCCGTCCGCACCCGCGAGGGCGAGATTTTTAATGACCACAACCTACGAGTCCGTCTCGGTCGAATTTCCATTGCCCAACTGATCCAGTTCAATAAGCTACTTCAAAAAGAGACGCCCTACATCAACATCCAGAGCGTCCGTATCCAAAAAAACCGCCGTAACCCCATGCAGCTAGATGTGCGTTACGAAATCAATTCTTTCGATCTAAAAGACCCGAATCTGTAATGCTCTTTTTCCTTTCAATCATACCACTAAGCGCCCTTTTAGTCCTCGCAAGCCCAGGCTATGCACAAGACACAGATGGATCACGCGCCCGAGTCCTCGCCTCACCCCCAGTCGTCGCTAAGGGTGTGATTGCGCCTGCCGAGCCCGAGCTAAAAGAGCCCGAAACCATGGTCGGCGAAATCATACTGGTCGATGACACCGCCAATCAAGTGCTGGTCCTACTAGAGCAACTCACAGATAGGATCATTCTGCGCCGCCAAGACCTGCCAGTCTCTAAATTTAATTTCAACTCTCGCGGCGCCATGACAAAGCGCGAGGCCGTGCTTGCCCTTGAAAGCTTACTGACCCTTAACGGTATAATGCTGACCGATATGGGAGGACGTTTCATGAAAGCCGTTCCCGCGACCAATGTAAGCAGTCAAGTTCCCATCATGCTTGCAGGCAGTAGCCTCGAGCTTGACGCTAGCCAACAAATCTACGCCAAACTTTTCAAGCTCGACTACCTCAACGCAGTCGAAGCAGGCGCGCCCCTCGTGCAAAACCTCGTTTCCCAAAATTCCAGCATACTCCCCTTCCCTAAGTCCAATGCGCTCCTCATTACCGATGCCCTCGTTAACTTACAGCGCATCGAAACCATCCTCAAAGACGCGGACCGTGCGCAAGTCGTTCGCGAAGAGATCAAATTTATCAAGCTCGACTTCGTGCAAGCCGCTGAGATGCAAGAACGCATCGAAAACCTCATTCAGGGCCCGCTCAAAACTTACCTTGAAGGCAATACCAGCGTGACTGCCGACGAGCGGACGAACCAAATCATCCTCATCACCCACCCCGGCAACATGGCAATCATCATGGACGTGATCCAGAGCGTCGATGTCGACGCCGCCCCACTCACCGCCAGCGAAGTCTTCCAGCTCCGCCAAGCTAAAGCCGAAGAAGTCGTTCCCATCATTGAAGACATAATCTCCGGACAAAAAGAAGGTCGCGAAGAAGACGCCCAAGTCGCCCGCGAAAATGAACGCGCGAACAACGCCAATAATCGCAGCAACAATAATAATAATAATAACGTCAACAACACGCCTGCCGTGGTCGTCAAAGCACCAGTGCCCTCCACTAACTTTATTGAAGCCAACAGTTCTCTCCAATTTTCAAATTTCGTCGGTCTAGCCGCGGATGAACGCACCAATGCTATCGTCGCTTACGGGACACAGCAGGACTTAAAGACGCTCAAGGAACTCATCGAAAAAATTGATATTCCATTGCCACAGGTTCTAATTGAAGCGGTAATTACCCAAGTTACTTTGAGTGAAACCCAGACCAGTGGCCTCAGCAGTCTGGGGTTTACTTACGATGGGCTAACATCGTCCTTTGAGGCGATCAGCGCTGGGACGGCTGGAGGTATCAGCTTCACAGATGGAAAGATTAGTCTAGATAACCCAGCTGATTTCACTCTGGCTACAACTATCACGCCAACAAATAAAGATGGCAACACTCGCGTGCTCTCGGCCCCTCGTATCGTGGTCAGTCATAATGAAGAAGGTATCATCAATGTCAGTCGCTCACAACCAATAGTGACTGCATCCACTAGTTTCTCTAATAGTAATAACAACACTCGAAGCTCAATTGAGTATCGCGACATCGGTATCAAACTAACCGTTACTCCACTCATAGGAGCAGATGGCACAGTGCAAATGGTGATTGAGCAAAGCGTCGAGAATGTAGTGGAGACTATTTTCATCGACGATAACCCACAACCAATCATCGGTGTGCGTGAAGCAACTTCAACAGTGAGCGTTAAAGACGGCCAAATTGTGGTGCTTGGTGGCCTGCAAGAAAATACGGGTTCAGATAGCAGCGATTATTTCCCTGTCATAGGTCGACTGCCATTGATCAAGAATATTTTTGGCGGTTCAACCGAGGATTACGACCGAACAGAGATTATCATATTTATCCGTCCAACTGTTTTACAAAATACAGACGTAGCCTTTGACGTTTCCAAGGGTTACATTGAAGCCGCTTCAGAAACAGAAGTCATTAAAGAATACATCGACACAAACTCAACTAACGATATCTACCTTGAAGGCAGTAAATTCGAGGGAGAAGAACCAAGAAAAACCAAAGGCAGCATCTTGCCACGCTTCTTGCACCGTTAAATAATGATCCGATTGACTTCAGTTTTCGCACAATTCACAGAAAGAGCATCTCGCAGAGGCTTTGCTCTCGCTCTGCTTGCTAGTGTCTCCGTGCTCGGTGCGGAATCGCTCGAAAGCAGTAATCCTTTTCTTCCACCCGGCTTCAGCGAAAAGAAAGAAGCGCCAGAGCCTGTCGTGCAATCCAACGGCCCGATTAGTCGAGAGATTGAGTTTCGCGGACTCGTTAAGGTGAACGGCCAATATCAATTTAGCTTATTTAATAAGCGCGATCAAAAGAGCCACTGGCTCAAAGAGAATGAAGCCGCCGCGCAAGGTATCTCCGTGCGTAACTACGACTCCAACTCCCGATCGCTCACCGTCAGTATGAGCGGTCGCACCGAGCGCCTTACCTTGGTGACCCCTAGCCCCGCGCCCCTTGCTGTGGTTACCTCCGTCAGCCCGCCAGTAAATACAAACGGAAATGCCAAACAGCCGGGGATCCCTCCAGGATTACAAAACATTACCAAGCCAAATAATAACAATAACGACAAACGAACAGTCCCCCGCCGCCGCGTGATCTTACCCAAGAAATAAGCCTAGCAATATTATTGCGATGCAGTCTGCGTGTGACGCCCTGCTAAGCGGAGCGAGGGGTACTCAGGGAGGGATTTGAACCCTCACGCCCGTGAGGGCACCACGACCTGAACGTGGCGTGTCTGCCGTTCCACCACCTGAGCTTCGCTCGAGAATTTGCATTCCGTATTTTTGAATCGTGCTGTCAATGATTTCATGGGGAATCTGACACTTAGGCGTCAGCAAATTGTTGAGACTTAATATTCTAATCTAGCGGACGCGTAGAACGCTTTGCCAACGGCGCTCAAGGCATTTCAAAAACCAGCGCGGTTGTGTTATCTTTTCCATCCGTCTGCACGGCCTCGCTTACTAGGCGCTCTGCGACGTCGGCAGGGGCATCCTTCAACGGATTGCGAATAATCCGTTGCATCCCACTATTCCAAAGACCCTCAACTAAGCCATCAGAACAAATCAGGAAGGCGTCACCCTTCTCGTAGCCAACACCTCCGAACTGTGGGCTTAGGTTTTGATTCTTGCCGCCAAGCACTTGCTGAAGCCCGTTACGTCCTGGGTGGTTGCGTGCTTGGGTCTCACCTAGTTTACCCTGACGCTGCTGCCAGCCAACATGCGTGTGGTCGTGGCTAAGCTGCTGGATACCTCCAGTCGCGGGCAAATGATAGATGCGGCTGTCGCCAACATGCGCGAAGTAGACCCAAGCTGGGCGCACCCAACACAGACTGAGCGTGGCTCCCATACCGCTGAGCTCCTCGTAGGCCTGCCCCATTTTAGTAAGTTCGCGGTGTATCTGATTAAAAAGCTCTCCGAGCAGATTTTGATAGTCGCCCTTGATGTCACTCGCCGCTGCGCTGAAGGACTGTGGCAACAGGAGTGTGATTTTCTCCACCGCAATCTGGCTGGCAAATTCGCCCGCGTTCGCTCCCCCCATACCATCACTAACGGCATATATATAGTCACTCTCATTGAGCTCAGCCTTTCCGTATTTACCGAGGCGGCGCACACCCTCGCCGTTGAGCGCCAGCGCGAGGAAGGCATCCTGGTTATTTTTGCGGAAGCGTCCGACATCGCTTAGTCCCGACCATTGGATGATCTGTGCCTCGCTTGATTCCTTTAACCCAGCTTTACCCATCGCGATCCTTTCGTTGCCAAGCACTACGATCGGCGACTGACTCCATCTTGGGCGGCGGCGGGTAACCTGGTTCAAGTATGGTCGCAAACTCGAAGTCAATCACGCAAAAGCGCCCCATTTGGGCGCTGTAGGTAATGTTGCGTATCTCGGCATCGTCATGACAGACGCCATACTGCTTCAGCTCAGTGAAGATTCGCTCCTTCTTCTTATAGCTTAGGTGGTCAACACGTGCGCCACAATTAGTCGTGACAAGGTAGAGCCCAGGATTATCTTGTTCCACGAGCTTAGGAACGAAGCTACAGCCCTGTTGATCGAGAAACTGGAGCACGCGCAGCTCATTTTCATAACGCTCGCGGGCTTGTGGTCCCTTGAAAGTCTTGTGCACAAGACCATC
>CESW01059298.1_pt1 | contig 15117 bp, 12 predicted proteins | sample 531171 | NCBI WGS metagenome assembly CESW01 (sample SAMEA2621859, study PRJEB7988) | marine metagenome | biome: marine biome (ENVO:00000447); feature: surface water layer (ENVO:00002042); material: "saline water (ENVO:00002010), including plankton (ENVO:xxxxxxxx)" | depth 5 m
TTCCACGGCTGGATAAAGCAAGGGAACATTGACCGCAAAAGGCTTTCCCGGCACCGCCTTTTTCACCTTCTCAATTTGGTCTCGCAAGACCTTGGGATACATGCTCCCTGCTCCCAAAACGCCGAGTGCTCCAGCTCCGCTGACTGCACTGGCCAACTCCCAACCGCTGCACCATACCATTCCCGCTTGAATGATTGGCAAATCCATCCCCAAGAGGGCGCATACACGGTTGGTTCTATTCATGACCGAAAATTAATCGTTGAATCACTCGGCCTCAAACAATGCCCGGTTTTCCCTGATCAATTGGGGATTCTCCAAAATGCTTTTGTGCTTCTCAACACACGATTTTGACAGCGCAATCCAGCGTTCATCGTCCCAAGTCAACGCTTCACTCAAGCCTTCAGCCCAGGCCGCCTGAGTCAGCGGCAAATCCCAGCCCAAACCGGCCTTTTTCAGGTCACGCCATGGGGTTTTGTCACTGAGCAACACAGGGCGGCCATGGGCCCACGCTTCAACAACCACATGCCCAAAATTTTCATGCCTTGTCGGCATGAGCAAGGCGTGGGATCGGCTCCATATTTTTCCCAATTCATGAGGTGCAATCGCACCCACATGGACCACCTCAACTCCTGGCTTAGACAACAAAACCAGTCGCTTCAGGTATTCCTCATCCTCAGCTAGCCCCACCAATTCAATTCGCAGGCTCTTGCCATTCAGGTTTACCTTTTGAAGAGCTTCAAGTGCGAAATGCAGATTTTTTTTTGGATGAATTCTTCCAACCATGACCCAGGTCATGGCGTCGCTGCTTGTCAATGGCTTGACATTCGCTTCAAACAAGGGGACATTCAATGCAATGTGTGCATTGGCCTTTGGAAAGTGTGCCAAAACCTCCGAGCATTCATTGACGGTGCTTGCATGCCACCGCACATTTCGAAAAAGTCCAAAAACCCGAGCAGCGATGAGAAAAAATTTCTTCCTTCTAGGTTTGATTGAAAGTGCTCCTGCCCCGAGCATCCCTCTTGGCGCCAACACCACTCGAATGCCTAAAGCACGTGCCACCAACATTGGGTACAATGCAAATGGTAGGCTAAACAAACTGTTGATGTAAATCACATCCGGCACCAAATCACTCCCTGAGCCGCCTAATTTCTCATTCCACCACTTCCAGGACACGGAAGAACGGTAAGTCACACGAATGCCATCACGCTCGTGAGGAACATCGGTTTGGATGTCATCCAGAGGCGTTGCGCTTCCTAAGTCGCGATCGCCACAAACAACTTCGAGTTCATGGTCCGTTTCAGCCCTCATCATCTGAAACAGATTGTACACGCTTTGGATGGGGCCCCCCGCTTTGAATGCGGGCGGATACCATTCCACCACGGCCAAAATTCGCAGTGGGCAGTCGCGCTCAATGGGGTCCACTTCACTCAAGCCCATGGCGATCAAGGTACATGCCGAGAACTGCCAAGGCCCAGACTCGACTCCAAGACCAAGTCGGCTCTCCTGCATGAAACGAACGCTCCATCTCCACAACTGCATCTGAGTGCACCCACGACCGGTCCTTCAAACTCTGCAAGCCCCCATCACAAACCTGCTTCAACTCTCCTCGAAGCCAATTCTCCCAAGGCAACACAAATCCCATTTTGGGCCGATTCACGACCGAATCAGGCAGCAACCCATCCAAAGCCTCGACCAGCAGTCGCTTGGGAGAGGTGGGGTGTTTTTGGCCATCGGGCGAGGCGAGGGCCGCCGCCACCACACGATGATCTAAAAAGGGAACACGTACTTCGAGCGCGTGTGCCATGCCAAACTGATCGGCATCACGAAGCAATGTATTCGCCATGTAAGTTCGCATTTCGGCCAAACTTACTTGGCTGAGGAACGGAAGACCAAAGGCCTTTTTTCCTGGCGCCAATTCAGCCACCAACCATCGAAAAACGCGATTGGTCAAAGGAACATCTGAGGTCAACATACGCTGCAAATCAGGCCTCAAGAACAATTGGCGCGAAAACGGATACGTATGGGCGATGTCAAAATAGTGTCCTCCCAAAATTTCTGCTTGCTTTCGAGAAGTCATTCCAGGACGCGCCGCCACTAGAATTTTTCCAAGAAACCGTCGCCCCCCTTTAGGCCAAGACCCAAGCCAGTTGAGCTTGGCCAACTTGGCACTCCTTTCAAAAACGGGGTAACCTGCAAACAGCTCGTCTCCGCCCAAGCCACTTAGCGCCACTTTTACGCCCGCCCTTCGCGTCGCGCCGCTGACCACATATGTGTTTAAACCATCTGCACTTGGGTGGTCCATGGCCCTCAAACCTGCGGGAACCTGAGCGAGAAAGTCCTGTGACGTCAATCGGATCTCATGATGGTCTGTGCCAAATCGCTTCGCCACTTCACGAGACCAACGGCTTTCGTCCATCTCCTTCTCCGAAAAAGTGACACTAAATGTACTCAGCGGCTCCGACGTCACCTCAGACATAAGTCCCACAACGGCACTCGAATCAATTCCACCTGAAAGAAAGGCGCCGTAAGCCACATCAGAACGCATCCGAAGCGCCACTGAATCAGAGAGCAGGTCTCGAATGCGATGACGCCGTGTATCGTCGTTCAAAGCGGGTTCTCCCAACGCTTCATCCGCAGGATCCCACCACTGAGCCACTCTCAATTCTTCATCCTGAACGATGAGCACGTTGCCCGGCTCCAACAAGTTTACGCCTGCAACAATCGTTTCAGGTGCATGTGTGGTACCGTACATCCACTGATCTGCGATGGCATCACGATTGAGGGCTTTAGGCACATGGCCTGACGCCATCAGTGCCCGCACCTCAGAAGCGAATATGAGCGTGCCTTGGTCGTTTTGGTGCCAATACAACGGTTTGATGCCTAGGCGATCCCGAACCAACGTCAACCGGCGATCCTTCGCGCACCACCACGCCAGAGCAAACATGCCGTTGAACCGTTGCAAAGCCTTCTCAAGGCCCCAATGACAGAAAGCCGCCAGAACCACCTCGGTATCACCCTGTGTCAAAAATCTGTGTGCGCCAGAGGCTTCCAATTCACGCCTCAACTCGAGGTAGTTGTACACCTCTCCGTTGAACACCACGACATCGTCTCCAATTCGATAAGGCTGATTCGCCCCAGACCCTGTATCCAGAATGCTTAACCTTCGATGACCCAAAACCACGTGCTCTTCATCAGACCAAACCCCCTCCGCATCAGGTCCGCGATGTGTCAAAAGAGAGACCATGCTCTTCACGACAGCGGTTGCATCCTCCAGCCCTTTGAACGACTCTATCCCATGAACACCCGCGATTCCGCACATGTTGTTAGCCTTTGCCCTCTGTCTTGTTCCGTCCCTTCAAGCCATCCCATCCCTGGGCCTGCAAAGGGACTTCTGGACCGTTTTTGGTGACCATCGTGAAGGCATCAGGTGCAGCAACTGCGTGGCCAATGACACTGAGCTTGGGATGATTGCGAACCTTTTCGTAATCATCCTGCTTGACCGTAAACAGCAACTCGTAATCTTCACCTCCACTCAACATGCAAAGGGTAGGGTCAAGGTTGAATTCACGCGCCGTGTCATACACCTTTGGGTCGATCGGAAGTTTGTCTTCGTAGACCTTGAAACCAACCCCAGAGGCAGTCCCAAGATGCATGATTTCACTCGACAAACCGTCGCTGATGTCAATCATGGAGGTGGGCTTCAAACCCAAATCACCCATTTCGCGCACCACATCTACCCGCGCCTCTGGCTTCAGTTGACGTTCTAGCAAATACGCAAAATCGGCAAGCTCCGGTTGAGCTGTTGGCGCGGCCTCATATACGGTTTTCTCTCGTTCCAAAATCTGGAGCCCCATGTACGCCGCACCCAAGTCTCCGCTTACCACGAGCAAATCTCCATCCCCTGATCCATCACGACCCACAAGAGCATCTGCATCAGCCAACCCCATTGCAGTCACTGACAAGTTCAGCCCTGAGGGCGAAGACGTTGTATCACCCCCAACCAAATCCGTTTTGTACACCTCACACGCCAGCTTGATACCCTCATACAACTCATCAACAGCCTCAACAGAAAATCGGTTGCTCAAGCCCAAGGCGACAACGACTTGTGTTGGGATGGCGTTCATGGCGCAGATGTCACTCAAGTTGACCACCACAGCCTTGTACCCCAGATGCTTCAGTGGTGAATAACTGAGGTCAAAGTGAACGCCCTCGCAAAGCATGTCTGTAGACACAACAAGTCGTTTGCCCATGGTGTCAATGACCGCTGCGTCATCTCCAACGCCGCGAAGGGTCGACGGCTGTTGGTGGTTCAATTCACGCGTCAGGTGTTGAATCAATCCAAACTCTCCCAGTTCACTGATTTCAGTCCTTTCCATAAGGCGAAGGTACTGCACTGAAGGACCCCTGCAGCCTCTGTCTGTGAGGAGGTCTTGAGCTACCTCGTCAACTCACATTTTACTGGCTTATGGCCACAATAACCCCCTCAAAGTGAAGGTCCAGCCCCGCCAAGGGATGATTGAAATCAACGTGAACCATGTCGCCATCGCGATTCACAACAACACCCACTACTTCGTTGCCTTGGTCATCCTCCATCGGCACGACTTCACCGGGCTTCATCACCTCCTCATCGAGTTTGCCATCGACCAAAAACGTTTCTTTTGGCAGCGCAACAATGGCCTCTTCAGTCTCTTCCCCATAAGCCTCGTTGCACGCGATGAGACATTCGAAAGGTTCTCCAGCTTTTTTACCCAACATTTGATTCTCAAAAGCCTCGAGTACTTCTTCATTTCCCATTCGAAATACAAAAGGGGCTTCTTCCGTACACGTTTCAAGCTCTTCCCCTTCGGGACCGTCAGCACGCAGGGTATATGCAACTTCAACGACTGATGTGCGTTCGACTTGTTTCATGCAGCGAAAGTAAACCTAACTTGGAGGCATGGTTGCACTACATCATGCCCTTTTTTCACGTGCAGTCACACTGACAGTGGCCTCCGTGATCTGTTTCCTGGCTCTGGCACAACCCTCTTCGATTCCCCGTCTTCAAGAACATGGGCGCATGGTTCGCGAACCCTTTCTCGTTCAGGGTTGCCACGCACCAAGTTGTGACCATCACAGCCCTCCACTTCGCGTTTTGCCCATCAACAATTACGACATGGGTCCCAGCATCGCACGCAGTGACAGCTTTGACATAGTCCACTACGATTTGATGCTCGATGTCACTGACTACTACGGCCAATCCTTGGTCGCTTTAGCCACAATTGATTTCACCGTGCTTCTCGGGGGCGGCGCCACAATTTGGTGGGACCTTCAAGGCTTAATCGTCGACAGTGTTCAATGGAATGGTGCGGCCACCTCATTTCAACAATGGGGTCCCAAATTGCACATCGATGCCCCCGCTCCCATGGAGCCAAATGAATCCATCACATTGCAAATTTGGTATGGGGGACAGCCCAATGACGACCCCTATTGGGGAGGCGTGTACTACGCCAGCGACCTGATCTACAACTTGGGCATTGGTCTGACCTCCATCCCGCCCAACTTCGGCAAGGTGTGGTACCCGTGCTTTGACAACTTTGTGGAGCGCGCCACCTACACCTACCGCATCACCAGTGCAGGGGGAAGACGGGCACACAACCAAGGCCACCTCGTCGAGGAGATTGCGTTGGGCGGCGACACCATCAGGACCACTTGGGCGTTGGACCACCCCATCCCCACGCACCTCAGCGCCATGGCCGTAGGGCCCTATGTCGACCACGACTACGTGCACGAAGGGGAGTATGGAACCATCCCTGTTCGACTCACGGGCAAGGCTGGAGACATCAACGCCATGCAAAACAAATTTGCGGACCTCGGCTACGCCATTGATGCGCTTGAATACTGGTGGGGACCTTACGCTTGGGAGCGCGTCGGGTACGTGTTGACCACGGACGGCGCCCTCGAAATCCCAACCAACATTGCCTACCCACGCTTCATGATGGAGCAAAGCAACTTCGCCAACGGCGACTTGTTCGCCCACGAATTGGGGCACCACTGGTGGGGAGATTTGGTGGCCCCAACCATTCACAACCACATGTGGTTGAAAGAAGGGCCCGCGGAATACAGCAGCCACCTTTTTGTGGAGTGGAAAGACGGACACGAAGCCTTTGTGGATTTGGTCAAAGACAACCAGCAATTTGTACTGGAAGAATGCCACGTGCAGGACGAAGGATTCCACCCCCTTTCGCCCATGCCCGACGAACACATCTACGGGCGACACACCTATTACAAAGGCGCCAGCATCATGCACAACCTCCGGGCATACCTTGGAGACGATGTCTTTCGCCAAGCGGGCCAAGATGTCATTGCGGCGCGCTTTGACAGCCACATGGACGTGGCCGATTTCGAAATGCTCCTCGAAGAGGCCACGGGGGAAGATTTGACCCCCTTCTTCGAAGCACAAGCCTTGCAGCCCGGGTTCAGCACTTGGGTCGTTGACAGTATGAGTACAGGGCCCGAGAATGGTTGCTTTGCCACGACGCTGCACTTGCACCAAAAGTTGCGCGCGTGCACGGGCTTCCACGAAAACGAGCCCTTGGACGTGACGCTGTGGAACGCCCAATGGGATACCACGTTGGTGCACGCCCGCGTCGGAGGAGAGTTTGACCAAATCACCTTTCAACACGAAGAACCCTTCATCTTGCTCGGCCTGAATGCTGATGGAAAGCTCAACCAAGGCCGCCTTGACCACACCTTCGCCGTCACGGAGCCAACGGGCTTGAGCAACCTGCCATGGGTAGACATGCGTGTGGGGTGCGACGAGATTCCCGAAGAAGACAGCATCTTGGTCCGCGTGGAGCACCACTGGGCCGCCCCAGATCAAGGTCCTTCGGCACAGTATGTGGAGAGTTTGAGCGACACCCACTTTTGGGTGGTGGACGGCACGTGGGAAGAGGGCAGCGACAGCTCGCCCCTCTTGGACGCCCGACTCAACTACATCGGCAACGACGACACCGACCTCGACGCCGGGCTCTATGGGGACACAGAAGAGGGCGCCTTCCTCGCGTGGCGGCCTCGCGCTGGTGCACCTTGGATCCAATATCCCGATTACGACTGGCAAGCGGGATCACTCGCCAACGGCAGCGGCGTCTTCAAGATTTCCAAGCTGCGCAAAGGACAATACACCTTCGCCAAGGGCGACGTTTCTGTGGCCCTCCAAGAAGTGTCCAAGGCGTCCACACCAGAGCTCACTTTGATGCCCAACCCAGCCAGCGAATCGCTTCGTTGGCGCCTCCGTGGACAACCCCTTTCAGAGACGCTCGTCGTCAACGTGTTTAACGCCGCAGGCCAACTCGTGCACTCGGCACTGCACGCCGAAGGACAAGTGGACGTCAGTACTTGGCCTCGGGGCACCTATGAAGTGAGCTTTGGAACGGAAGGCGGCTCAATCCTTGCCGCAGGCACGTTTGTGTTGGCACGCTAATCAAGGAGCAGGCGGCGGAATGCCCACCAAAGCCGACCTACGCACAAGCCCTTCCACTTCTCGGATGTAGGGCCGTTTGTCGAAATATGGTGCGTAGGCGTATCCCTCGAATGTCACGAGACGCGCCTCTGCTTCATCCACCACGGTCAAACTGTAAAACGGACCGCCCATGAAATCGTTTTCCATTTTCCAAAGTCCACGCACCTCCAAGGCGAAGTGGCCGTCAAACTCCATCTCCTCGTAAGCCGGAAAAAACCTCCGCTCCGTAGCCATGTAACTGCCTTTGGAGGGACCTTGCACGTGCTTTCGGGTCACTGCATCCCGGCGGTTGAGCACGTGTTCCAAGCTCAACTGATCTGTGCTGACATAGGGTTCGCTGTGGATGAAAAACCCTTGCTGGATGTCATGGTTGTCGCCGCCTTTCAACCTGGTGAGCTGTCGGTCAATCCACCAGAAGTCTTCGGTTCGTTTGGCCAAACGCGCGTCCTTGGGCCACAATCCTTGTATGCCCCACTTGTTGAACACCTCGCGAGCCACCACTTCGTTAGGCGACAAGGCCACAATGTCGGCAAACCGCAAAGCCTCCTCGGCATGCAACAAGCTGACCATCTCCCCACCACGAGACAACAACACCTCTGTAAGCGACTCTGCCGTGCGCGCCTTGGCCACCATGTAGATCTGACCTCTGCTGTATTTGTTTCGGTAAAACGTGAGCGACGGCTCTTGAGTGTCGACCCTGTCGGCCAATTCCAACACGAGGATGTTGCGGTGAGGCTTCCAAAACCGGTCAAACAAATCTGGCTCCAGGTGAATCACGTCCATCAGCGGCTCGTATTGAGGTAAGACGGGATAGGGCCGGCTCATCAAGGCTTGAAGAGTATCTCCAGCTGGACCCTTCCACACCTCCGGCGTTGCCACGACCAACAACTCCCCAGCTGCCCCAACTTTGCCTGGAAGAGCTACTCGAGCACCATCTCCTTGGCAAGATGACAGCAAAACACACAGCCCAGCCAAGGCGAACCAACGTGAAAAAAATTCAGAGGGTGTTGGGGTCTGCATGAATAACCAATCGTTGACCCACCCTGATGGTGGTGTTTTTTAAGTCGTTCCAAGCCTTCAGTTGAGAAATCTTTACTCCATGTCTGATGGCAATGGTTCCGAGAACATCCCCGGTTTTTACACGGTAAACCACAGGCTCAGGTTCATATCTGATGTTGGGGGTCAAATCCGGTTTGAACGCGCGCATTGACTCCTCCCCATCCAGAAACTGCGCCACGCCCTCCACAGGCCATCGTACAGCCATCTTCTCGCCAGGTCCAGGCACAATTTTTAAACGATACATGGGGTTCAAAACGGCTATCTCCGCTTCTGTCAAATCTGTCACAGCCGCCATTTGATCAAAACGCAAAGGGCCCTCGACCATCAAGGTGTCTATCGACATGGCCCCAGGCAGGGTTTTTTGGGGGAAAATCCCGTGATCTGCGTGGTACTCCATTAAATAAACCACCGCAATAAAGTTGGGAACATAGTCCCGCGTCTCTTTAGGTAAAAAGGGGCGCACCTCCCAGTAATTGTCCTTGCCTCCGGACCTTCGAATGGCCTTGTTTACGTTCCCTGGGCCTGCGTTGTACGCCGCCAGCGCGAAGTACCAGTCCCCATACATTCCGTACAGCCTGCGAAGGTGACGACACGCTGCCTCGGTGGCCAACAATGGATCTTTTCGTTCATCAACGTATCCATCAATACGCAAGCCCTCTGCTTTTGCGGTGTAATACATGAATTGCCAGAGCCCGCGGGCACCAGCGGGGGATCTTGCCTCGGGGTTCAAACCGCTCTCTACCACCGTCAAATATTTCAACTCCAAAGGCAACCCCTCTCGATTGAGAACTTCCTCAAAGAGAGGAAAGTACATCGCCGAGCGTCCCAGCATGGTCCCCAAATGATGCGTTCGGCGCTGTCCATACGTGACGATTCGCCGATGTGCAATTGGATTCCATCGTAAGTCGAGCTCTGAGGTGAGGTTTATCGCAGCCAAGCCTTTGGCCACAACGGCGGAGTCCAAATCATCACCCACACTTGCCCGTCCTTCATCTGGAACATTCCACAGCGACGTGTCTGAACTGATGCAATGAGCTGTCGCACACCACTCCGCCCATTGCTTCTCCCAATCCACGATCAAGTCCCAGCTGCTTGAATCCAATGGGGCTATAGAATCCAACTCATTCGACAGAACGTGACTCTTGGATGAAGTCTGCACCAAGAGGGTGTCCTGACCGTACATGCCAAAACAAAGGAGCCACACGCTCATTGACAAGCCCGCGGCAATTTTCTTCATCAGGCGTCCTTCTCGCCTTCGTCTGCCTTGTCTTCTTTTCTGCTTGACGCGTCTTTAAATTCCTTCATCCCTTGACCGAGACCACGCATGAGTTCAGGGATCTTGCGACCACCAAAGAGCAGCAAAATGACCAATGCGATGAGGAGGATTTGTGTAGGACCGACGGCACCCATGGCTTTAAAGATTTCAGGCAAGTTCCGAAATACATGTCAGTTAACAACACTTTTGAGCTCAAGTCCTCAACGGTCCATTGTCAATGAGCCGAACGTCTTGCACTTGAGCAGCAATCACAACGTATGCCGAATCACTCATTTGTCCTCGAAATGGCCGGAAAGTACGTGCATCTACCGCGTCCAGATATTCCAAAACGACATCATGCCGCTCGAGCAATTGAAGTCGACCCAACTCTAACGCCTCAGAAACAGAGGCGCCCTCGGCAAATGCGCTTTGCACTTGGCGTATGGTTTGACTCAAATGCCTGGCTGCAAACAACCCTTGTTCATCAAGGCGGGCATTTCTTGAGCTCAACGCCAATCCCTGGCCGTCACGAACCAAAGAACCTACCAGCACCTCCAATTTTGGATGTCGCTCTTCGGCCAATCGCTTCACCACAGCCACTTGCTGCAAATCCTTTTCCCCGAAAAATGCAAATGTGGGTTTCACAGCATCAAAAAGTAAATCAACGACAGCCACTACCCCATCGAAATGCCCTGGCCGATGAGCGCCCTCATATGCTTGCGTCAAAGGACCATAGTCCACCGGTGAAGCTGCAGGAATCCCGCCATAAAGTTCTTCTGCGGAAGGGGCGAATACCGCGTCGGCTCCAGCCTCCTCAGCAATTGCAACATCTTGTTCCAGGGTCACCGGGTAAGCATCATAATCGGACTTCTTGTCAAATTGCGTGGGATTGACCAAAATTGATACAACCAAGAGGTCGCCCCGTTTGGAGGCTTGCCTAATCAAGCTAACGTGACCCTCGTGTAGCGCACCCATTGTCGGCACAAAACAAGTCTTGCGCACCGACCATCCGCTCTGATGCTGCCACTTATGCAGCTCCTCCAAAGAATGCAAAAGGACCATGTAATTCAGTTGTTTTGCCGCTGAAGCCCGCGTCAATGCTTGGATTTAGGTTCAAAAATACTTATCTTGGTGCTCCGTTTTACGAAGAACACATCAATGAGCAAGTCACGCGTCCTTTACATCTCTCAGCACCTTACTCCTTACCTTCCGGAAACAACGATGAGCCACGTCTCACGCATGTTGCCTCAAGGAACGCACGAGAAAGGGAAGGAAATACGCGTTTTCATGCCTCGCTTCGGCAAAATCAATGAGCGTCGTCACCAACTTCACGAAGTGATCCGTCTTTCTGGGATGAATTTAAACGTCAACGACACCGATCATCCACTTATCATCAAGGTGGCGTCAATTCCTTCTGCGCGCATTCAAGTATATTTCATAGACAACGACACCTATTTTAAAAGAAAAGCTGTGCTTGAAGACGGAGATGGCAAGCTGTTTAAAGACAACGACGAAAGGAGCTTGTTCTTCGTACGAGGTGTTTTAGAAACGGTACGAAAGTTAGGTTGGGCTCCTGACATCATTCATTGCAGCGGGTGGATGACGAGCATGGTTCCCCTCTATCTCAAGCACGTATTTGCTGATGAGCCCTACTTCGAAAAAGCCAAAGTGATTTATCACGCGTACAACGAAGGGTTTGACGGTTCTTTGGACAGGAAAATGGCAGCCAAAGCCGAAGCTCATGGCATCCCGGCGGAAGAATTGACCAACATTGCAAATCCAACTTTTGAAAATCTGAATGCACTCGGAATGCGAGGTGCAGACGCCGTCATTGTTGGGTCAGAAGAGCTTAGTGCCGAATCTCAAGCTGCGCTTGCCATGCTGGATAAGCCCATTCTGCCTTTCAGCGGAAGCGAGGGATTTGTCTCTGAAATCAACGCCTTCTACGATACGATTCTGGAGGGAAAGGCTGAGGCTGTCGCGGAGTAAAGAGGTTCTTGCTGAACTTCGCACCCTCATGAAGAGGAACGACTTCTGCATCCACCCGACAGTCTGTTTTATTCTCGGATGCACACTTGCACTCCTTGGAGGCTGCACCAAACCAGACACGGAAATTGGGCTCGGACTACAGTCCGAATCAGAACTTCTTGATGTGTTGGTGACAGACACGGTCACGATTGAGTTGGCAACCGTTCTTGAAGACAGCTTGAAGACCGACCGTCTCAGCACTGGGTTGATAGGAAGCGTCCACGTTCCCCGCTTTGGCCATGTACAAGCTTCAATTGCGACGCAACTTCGTCTTTCCGCCACAGACCTAAATTTTGGTGACAATCCCATCGCCGACAGCCTCTTTTTGCAATTGAGATTCACAGGAGACTTCTATGGAAAATTGCATCCTACAACGTTCTCCGTTCAACCGCTCGTCGAAGGCTTGGATGTGGACAGCGCGTATTATTCAACATGGAATGGTGCCACGACAGGTGAGGAGTGGATTTCTTCCCAATTCGGGGCATTGACTTTGAGCCCTAATGAAAATCTCATTCTTGGCCAAGACACTCTACCCCCAACACTTCGAATTCCCTTGCGAAACGACATTGGCCAAACCTTGGTGGATTTGGATTCTTCCACTTTTGACGACAACGCTTCTTGGTTTGATGTCGTCCCGGGGATCCTTATTGAACCTCTGGAAGACCGTCGCGGAGTGAGCGCGTTCGACATCAGCAGTGGGTTAAGCGTCATGAGATTGCACTATCACAATGACGCTGACACGTCGTTCTACGACTTCTTAATCAGCCCTCTAAGTGCGCGAATCAACTTGTTCAAACACGACTTTGAAGGAGAACTGGCCCTCCTTGACATCAACGAAGACCTCGAGGCGCTGCCGGGAAATGAGCGTGCCTTCGTCATGTCGGCGTCCGGCAGCAAGGTGCGGATTCGATTTCCCCATCTTCACGCATTTCAAGACAGTGCCGCTGGACCCCCAACAATTCTCAAAGCAGAGCTTACCATCCCGGTAGAGAGCGCATCATTCAACAAGCCCATTCCGGCACAAGAACAGCTGTTCGTTTTACTTGAGGGTGCGGAAGACGGATTCGTTCAAACACCTGACCAAGATGCACCAATTCCCATTGGAGGAACATACGATGCCACAAAACAAGCTTTCGTCTTCAACTTGAGCAGTACGGTGCAAGCCTTGATCAAAGGGCAATTGGACGGTCGTGAGTTGTACCTTGTATCTAACCGTGCGGGGATTTCTGTTTCCAGTGTCGTTTTGAAAGGCACCCAGACAGAAGATCCGGCACGATTGACTTTGACCTTAGGGCGATAATTAAAAATAGGCCGAGCACATGTGTGGAATTGTCGGATATCTCGGGCCAAAACAAGCTTACCCCATCCTCATTGATGGGTTAAAACGGTTGGAGTATCGCGGATATGACAGTGCTGGCATCGCCACCCTCGAAGACAAAGCCACCCTGCGCATCGAGAAAAAACAGGGGAAAGTTGCCAATTTAGAAGCCCACGTAGGCAACGAAAAACCCAAAGGCACAGTGGGCATCGGCCATACGCGCTGGGCTACACATGGTCCTCCCAATGACATCAACGCCCACCCGCACGCGGGAGGACAAGGCCACCTCGCAGTCATTCACAATGGCATCATTGAAAACTACGAAGCGCTGCGTGAATTGCTCACACACCGAGGCCACAACCTGGTCAGCGAAACAGACACAGAAGTTCTGGCCCACTTCATTGAAGAAGTTCAGCTCACAACGGGATTGGATTTGCCTGATGCCGTTCGTACAGCCCTCAAAGAGGTTGTCGGCGCATACGCACTGGTCGTGCTTGACCAGAGGCATCCTGACCGCCTGATTGCAGCTCGAAAATCCTCCCCGCTCGTCATTGGCGTTGGACAAGACAACGAGTTCTTCGTCGGATCCGACGCAACCCCAATTGTTGCGTATACCAAAAATGTCATCTACCTCGAAGACGAAGAGGTGGCCACCATGCATCGCTCTGGCGAACTGACCATTCGTACGATTGGCGATGCCGTCGTAACACCTGAAATCCACGCCATTGAATTGGAAATGGCATCCTTAGAAAAAGCCGGGTACGATCACTTTATGCTCAAAGAAATTTTTGAGCAACCCAAATCTATCCGCGACTCCATTCGAGGCCGGATCCGAATCCATGCTGGGGAGTCCACGGTGTCTGGTGTCGACGACCATTGGGAGGTGTGGAGTCAAGCCAAGCGCATTCTCATCCTAGGTTGCGGCACGAGTTGGCATGCTGGATTGGTTGCTGAATACCTTTTTGAAGGATTGGCTCGCATTCCTGTCGAAGTTGAATATGCCTCTGAGTTTCGTTACAGAAATCCCATCGTTCGGTCAGATGACGTGGTTGTGGCCATCTCCCAAAGTGGAGAAACTGCAGACACGCTGGCAGCCATTCGTTTGGCCAAAGATCAAGGTGCGCATGTGTTTGGCGTATGCAATGTCGTTGGGTCGAGTATTGCTCGGGAAACCCACGCCGGGGCATACACTCATGCTGGGCCAGAGATTGGGGTTGCGTCAACGAAGGCATTTACCGCTCAGGTTGCCGTTTTAACGGTTTTGGCCATGCACGTTGGACATCGACTTGGCACACTCGAGGACCAGCAATTCATGCGCCTCATGACCGGACTCGACAACATTCCCGGACTCGTTGAGAAAGTGCTGGACAATGCCGGTATCATTGAACACATCGCCAAAAAATTCGCAGGCTCTGACAATGCGCTTTACCTCGGGCGCGGATACCAATTCCCAGTCGCACTTGAGGGGGCTCTGAAATTGAAAGAAATCAGCTACATCCACGCAGAAGGATATCCTGCCGCAGAAATGAAGCATGGGCCCATCGCCTTGATTGACGAAGCCATGCCAGTTGTATTCATTGCCACTCAGGACGAGGTTTATGAGAAAGTTGTCAGCAACATTCAAGAAGTCAAGGCTCGGGGTGGTCAAATTTTGGCCATTGTCACAGAAGGCGATTCCAAGGTGCGTTCCTTGGCAGATCATGTTCTTGAAATCCCCAAGGTCGATGACGCCCTTGCGCCCTTGCTTACCGTCATTCCCATGCAGATTTTAAGCTATCACATTGCGCTGATGCGAGGTTGTGACGTAGACCAGCCCCGAAACTTAGCCAAGAGTGTTACCGTGGAATGACCCGTAAATGCTGGCGCTCACGCGCTTATTAACAGGTGTTTATGTGAATGTTCACAACCGCCGAGTATTGTAAATCTCTCATTGTGTGCTTTCTTGCACAACCAAATCAT
>CESW01000794.1_pt1 | contig 15114 bp, 18 predicted proteins | sample 531171 | NCBI WGS metagenome assembly CESW01 (sample SAMEA2621859, study PRJEB7988) | marine metagenome | biome: marine biome (ENVO:00000447); feature: surface water layer (ENVO:00002042); material: "saline water (ENVO:00002010), including plankton (ENVO:xxxxxxxx)" | depth 5 m
GTTAATTATTTTTTTTCTCTGAAATTGTGAGCTTTATAAACACCTAGCACGTGCATGTCTTCACAGTGAAAAGCCAATTCCTCTAAAGAATTTTTAATTTTTTTTTCGTCCAAATGACCGTCAATATCACACAAAAAAAAGAATGATGAGAACGAATTTTTTTCTGGAAAGCTTTGGAGTTTAGTCATATTGACTCCATTAATTGCAAATCCTGATAAGGCTGAGTATAGTGCTGCCGGCTTATCTCTTAACTTAAATAAAAAAGATGTAATATATTTATTTTTATCAATTTCAGACTGTATAATATCTTTTCCCATAATTAAGAATCTTGTATAGTTGTTATTATCATCTTGGATATTCTCTTTTAGAATTTTAAGGCCATATATTTTTGCACTTAATTTTGATGATATAGCAGCTTTACTCTTATCTTGTACCTCAGATATATATTTTGCTGATCCAGCTGTATCCGCTCTAACATTGGCAGATAAATTATTTTTTTTCAAAAATTCTGATGCTTGACTCAAAGCTTGTGCGTGTGAATAAACATTTTTAATATCCATTAATTTTGAGCCTTTAATACCAATTAGATTGTGATTTATAGGGAAAAAGAATTCTTCATAAATATTTAATCTATATTTAAAAATTAAATATTCTACTCCTATATTCCCAGTGGTTTTATTTGACTCTGGTATGATAGCTCTAATATTACTGTTTAAACTTGCCTTTTCGAAACATTCATCAAAAGTTTTGCAAGAAATAGTTTCTACACCTGGATACATTTCCTTAGCACAACTCTCGCTATAACTCCCTGCTACGCCTTGATAAACTATTTTCATTTTGTTATTTATTAGATAATTTTATGTAATCGTCTAGATCTTTTTTCGTATCAATTCCACTAGAAAAATAATTTGCCAATAACACGTTGATTTTCATATTATTATCAATGGCTCTTAACTGCTCCAATCTTTCCTTATCCTCATTTTTACTTTTTTTTAAGTTTACAAACTTTTTTAAAGCTGGATATTTATATAAGTATATTCCAAAATGATGATATATATTGCTAAAACTATTTTCATTAATTTCTCGATAAAAATTTAAAGCCTCTGTTGTTAATTTATTTGAAATTTCGCTTTTTGTAACAACTTTTACTATATTTTTATTTTCATAATCTTGTTTTGTTTTTATATTATATGCTAGCGTTGAAATATTTAAATTATTCTCTTTTGATACTTTATTTAAGTTTTCTATGTCTAAAGGATTAATCATTGGTTCATCACCTTGCACATTTATAATCAAATCTGCATCTTCTAAATCTAATTTTTTAGATGCCTCATATACTCTATCTGTTCCAGTTGTATGCTTTGAGTCTGTAATTATAAATTTACCTCCATTTTTTTTAACCTCTAAAGCAATTTCTTCATCACAAGTTGCAACATAAACTTCTCCAATTTGGCTTTTAACTGCCTTTTCATATACATGCATAATCAGACTTTTATTATTAATTTTTATTAAAGGCTTTTTTGGTAGCCTTGTAGAGGCTAATCTAGAAGGAATTATTATAACAGATTTACTCATATATTTTTATTTTATGCGTCTTTGAGACGCAAATTAATAAATTAAATTTCGTTTTAATTTTGTTTAACATGTTATACGACCATATTAATAAAAAATCATGGACTCATTTGAGGTTAACAAAATTATAGCGGCTGTCCTCCTTATTGCTCTTATAGTAATTGGAATTGGAAAGATTTCTGACATAGCTTTCCATGTAGATAAACCAGAAAAATCAGCTTATAAAGTAGAGATCCAAGAAAGTTCCAAAGAATCAAGTTTAACAATAGAAAAAATTAAGGAAAAAGTTGATATTACAGAACTACTCGCATTAGGTGACGTTTCACATGGAGAAAAAGTTTTCAAAAAATGTGCAGCTTGTCATTTAGTTAACAAAGGGGGAGAAAATAAAATAGGTCCAGCTCTTTACGGTGTTATTGGACGTGAAGTTGCATCAAAACAAGATTATAAATATTCAAAAGCAATGGCAGCTTATGATAAAAATTGGACATTTGAAGAAATGAATGGATACCTAAAAAAACCGCAAAGTTACATTAAAGGAACCAAAATGGCATTTGCAGGATTAAGAAAAGAGAAAGACAGGGCCTCAGTGATTTTATATCTTAACCAAAATTCAGATAATCCACTACCACTACCTTAATATCCCGAAACAATATAGTAATATACTCTTTTGGACATGAACTCTATTCAGAGCTTGTTGCCAAACATGAGAATTAATTCCTAAAAAAACATCGTCTTCGACTTCATTTCCTCTTGGTAAACAATGCAAAAAAATACAATTATTTTTTGCGTGACTCATTAATTTTTTAGTTATTTTAAATTTTTTAAAATTTTTTATCTTTTTACTCTTATCAACTTTGTCGTTCAAAGAAATTACTTTATCTGAAAAAATTACATCTGCTCCCTTAGCAGCTTTTTTTGGATCATTGTATATGTAGATTTTTTTATTATTATTTTTAACCCAATCTTTAACTTTTTTTTTTGGTTCAAATTTTTTTGGACAACCAATATTTAATTTAAATGAAAATTTTACCGAAGCAGCTATTAAACTATCTAAAACATTATTTGAGTCTCCTACCCAACAAATTTTTAGTTTTGAAATAGGTTTCTTTTTTATTTCTTCAACTGTAAACACATCTGATAATACTTGTGTAGGGTGAGATGAAGGACTTAAGCCATTAATTATTGGAATAGTTAAATATTTTTTAAAATTTTCAACCTTTTCATCACTGTCAGTTCTTAACATAAAGCCATCACCGTAGGTGGATAAAATTTTTGCTGTATCAGCTATACTTTCTCCACCTTGCCCTAGGTGTAACTCATTAGACCTTAGTGTTAGAGTGCCTCCTCCAAGTTGTTTAATTGCCAAATAAAAGCTGATTCTAGTTCTAGAACTTGCTTTTTCAAACATTTGAACTAACATTTTTCCTTTTAAAGGAGCATCTTTATCTATCTCTAGAGTATTAAGATTTTTTCTTAATCTTTTTCTTTTTTTTGCATCTATTAAGATCTTTCTAAGATCTTCGCTTGGTATATCTTTTAGATTGATAAAATGTTTCATTTTAATTTAATTGTCTACAAACTTTTTTAATAATCTTCAAAGCTAAATCAATTTCACTTTTTTTTACATTTAATGGTGGAAGTATTCTTATAACATTTTCAGCAGCTCTTATTGTAAGTAACTTATTATCCATTAATTTTTTTATAAATTTCGTTTGATCCTGATGCAATTGTATACCAATTAATAAACCTATTCCTCTTACTTCTTTAATAATTCTTGGATATTTTTTTTTTAAAATATTCAGATTAAATAAAAAATATTTTGACATTTTATTTACATTATTAAGTAGTGTTTTATTTATTTGATCTAAAACAGCATTTCCCACTGCCATTGCTAACGGATTTCCTCCAAAAGTAGATCCATGAGTTCCTGGTATCATTGCTCTTGCAACTTTCTTTGTCATTAAAACAGCACCTATTGGAAATCCTCCACCAATCCCTTTTGCTATTGGAACAATATCAGGCTTAACACCTGCATATTCATAGGCGAAAAATTTGCCTGATCTTCCAATTCCACATTGAACTTCGTCAAGAATTAAAAGTATTCCTTTTTTATCACAAAGTTCTCTGATAGCTTTTATACACCAACTAGGTATTACTTTTATTCCGCCTTCACCCATTACAGTTTCGATCATTACGGCTGCCGTATTTTTATTTATTAGTTTTTTTAATTGTTTATGATTTCCAAATTCAAAATGTTTAAAACCTGGAACTTTAGGTCCGAAACCTTGGATCATTTTTTTTGATCCACTTGCATGTATTGCAGCAATCGTTCTTCCATGAAATGAATTTTTTATACAAATTATGTTTACTTTTTTCTCCTTACCAATTGAATAAAAGTATCTTCTAGCAGCTTTGATTGCTGCCTCGGTAGCTTCTGCACCACTGTTCTGAAAAATTATTGAATCAGCAAAAGTTTTTTTAACTAATCTCTGAGCTAATTTTTCACCTTCTGGTATAAGAAACGCATTAGACACATGCCAAAGTTTTTTAGATTGTTTATTAATTGCAGATATAAGTTTTTTATTAGCATGCCCTAAGCTATTCACTGCAATTCCTTGAACAAAATCTAGATATTTTTTTCCATTTTTAGATAATAAAAAACTTCCTTTTCCTTTAACAAAAGATAAGTTTTTTCTTTTATAATTGGGTGCTAGTGCGCTCATATTTACTTATAATTTTTTTTACTTTATTTGAAACATAAATTTGCAACCTCAAGTTATAAATTTTATTCATTTGTTGAAAAAATCTAAAAAAAACTTGTTTAAATAGTCAAATATGCAACATGATGTTATAATAAATTTTTTTTACACTAAATGTAGTAAATAACATGAGTTGGACTGAAGAAAAAGTTGGAAAACTAAAAGAACTTTGGGGCAAAGGAAAAACTGCTAGCCAAATTGCCGAGATAATTGGCGGAGTATCAAGAAACGCAGTTATTGGTAAAGCTCATAGATTAAATTTATCCTTAAAATTAAAAACAAGATCATCATATCAATACACAAAAAATAAATTGAAGGCTGATGATAACAACATCAAATTTAAAGGCAAAAGAGGAAAATTTAAGTCACTTCTTCTAAATAATGATTTTGAACCTGCAAAAAATTTAAATTTGGAGCAATTAACTGAGGATACTTGTAAATATATGGAGGGAAATCCAAATGAAAAAAATGCAAGTTTTTGTGGTAGAAAAAATGTTGAAAAATTTTCTTATTGTCCTTTACATTTAATGATTGTTTTCCAACCAAAAGGAAAAAAAGAGGATATAGTAGATAAAGATGATGATATGCCAAAATTTATTCAAAAAAAAATAAAATCTGCTTAATCTAATAATTTTTTCTTAGCTTTTTCATACTCTTCATCTGTTAAAACTCCATCCTTTTTTAATTTATTTAAATTAATTATTTCATCAGAGATGTTATAATTATTTACTTTTTCTACTTCTTTTTGATCTTCATCTATATAAGCTGAAGAATCTTTTTGATTTATGTTTCTTCTTGCCTCTATTCCCATTCCTATTGGTTTCGCTGAAATAAATATAACTGCTAATAATAACACAATACAAATTCCTATAACTAAATAAGTCATTTGGTATCAACCATGCTATTATTTTTATTATATTGACCACCTGATCTCCAATTAAAACTGTATTTATCAATTTCTGTTTTAAAATATTTTTTGGCTTCGTACCCTAAATCATAATTTGTTTTATAAATACCTGATTTAATATTATCATATTTTAATAATTTCAATTGGTCTTCAGTCAAAAGTGGTTTTGGTAATAGTTGTAATATTTTTGCAGATAGAGATGCTATTGAATTAGGCAAAGGTATTAAAAGTCTTTTTTTGTCCATAGAAGTTAATAATTGTTTAATAATTTCTTTGAAAGAAATTTCTTCAGGACCTATGCACTCTAAAACTAAATTATGATTATCTTTTTCAACCATTTTTAAAATAATATCCACAAAGTCTGATACATGAATAGGGCTAAACTTAGTATTACCATTATAATATAATGGCATTATTGGCAATCTATTCAATAACGTCATAAAATTTGTCGTAAATTTGTCATCAACTGAATAGACTATAGAAGGTTTTAATATTGTGGAATTTTTAAAATTATTTAAAACTTTTTTTTCACCATCTAATTTGCTTTTTGCATATTTGCTTTCTAACGCATTTTCTATTCCCAAAGCTGATACATGTAAAAACTTTTCTATTTTATATTTATTGGCAACTTTAGATAACATATCTGGAAAGTCTCTGTGAATAATATTAAAATAATTTTTTTTTTTTTCGTACAAAATTCCAATTAGATTTATACATATAGAGCAATGCTTAATTAAAGAATCTATTTTATCGAGATTAAAATTATTTAACTCTACTAATTCAAGATATCCAGGATTTGCTTGCGTTTTTAATATATATCCTGCTCTATGAATATTCCTGGTTACAGCTGTAATTTTGTAGTTATTTTTTGATAACTTTCTTATCAAATTTCTACCTATTTGACCTGTAGCACCGAAAAGTAGAATTTCTTTCTGTTTCATATATATATTTATCAAATGAAATTAGATATTAAATTACACAAGCAAGATTTGCCAGATCAATTCTCGCTAAGTGACAATATTGCTGTAGATTGTGAATTTATGGGCCTTAACGTTGAAAGAGATAGCCTTTGCCTAGTACAAATCTCTACAGGTAACAATGATGCTCATATAGTTCAATTAAATAGGGAACTTTATAATGCACCAAATTTAAAAAAAATTTTAGAGAATAAAAGTATTAACAAAATATTTCATTATGCCAGAGCTGATTTACTATTCATAAAAAAATATCTTGGGGTGAATGTGATGAATATAAATTGCACAAAAATTATGAGTAAACTGGCAAGAAGCTATAGTGACAAACATGGGTTAAAAGATTTGGTTAAAGAATTCACAGGAAATGAAATTAGTAAAAATCTTCAGTCATCTGATTTTGGTGGTGATTTAACAGAAAAACAGTTACAGTATTGTGCTCGAGATGTGATCTATCTACATGAAATATATGAAAATTTAAAAAATATATTAATTAGAGAAAAAAGAATTGATTTATATAATAATGCAATCAAGTTTATAAATAGTAGAGTTGAGTTAGACTTGGCTTCGTTTACAAATGATATTTGGTCTCATTAAATGCAAAAATTAAAAACAAAAGAAATTGCAAAAGATGTAATTCAATTTGAAATTAATGCATTAAAAAATTTAAAAAAAAGCATAAATAAATCTTTCATTGAAATAGTTAAAACTATTTTGAATTGTAAAAATGGTAAAGTTATAATATCTGGAGTCGGAAAAAGTGGTATCATAGCCAGAAAATGGGCGGCAACACTATCATCAACTGGTACTTCATCTTTTTTTCTAGACGCATCTAATGCCAGTCACGGTGATATGGGTCAAATATCGTCTAATGATGTAGTAATTTTAATTAGTAACAGCGGTCAAAGTAATGAGTTAAACAATATAATACAATATGTGACCAGAAATAAATATATAAAACTCATAGGAATAACATCTAGAAAAGACTCTTTATTATACAAATACTCTAATGTTAAATTTTTAGTACCCAAAATTAAGGAAGCAGGTTTAGAAAATATAGTACCTACGTCGTCAACAACAGTACAACTTGCATTAGGAGACGCCATTTCTATAGCTTGTATGAACAATAAAAACTTTACAAAGTTTGATTTTAAAAGAATTCATCCAAGTGGATCGTTGTCTTTAAAGTTAAAAACTGTAGGCGACTTGATGTCAACAGGGAAAAAAATTCCAAATGTAAATGAAAATGTGAGTATGGAGAGAGCTATAAGGGAATTAAACGACAAAAAGCTAGGTGTGCTATTAATAAAAAAAAATAGTAATACCATAGGAATTCTTACAGACGGTGATTTAAAAAGAATTGCTCAAAGATATAAGAAATTTGAAAATTTAGACTTAAAAAAAATAATGAAAAAAAAACCATTAAGTATCGATAAAGATACTTTAGCAGCAAAAGCATTGTCCATAATGAACTCAAAAAAAATAACCTCTCTTTGTGTTCACGAAAATAAAAGAAATAATAAGACGATTGGAATTATTCATATGCATGATATTTTAAGATCTAATATTAATTAATGTCAATAAAGTCCGTATTACAACTTATTTTATTATCTTTAATAATAATAATAATAGGTGGAGTATATTTTATATATTTTTATTCAAATGAAGATTTAAATCGTATAAGCATAATTAAAAAATCAGAAACAATTTATGATGAAGATACAAAATTACAAATGGATCAAGTAATTCTTGGGGGTAAAGAAATGCAAAACTTGGATAATATTGCAAAAACAAATGCTAATAACATTGACACCAATACTAAAGTTAAATTAAACGATAAAAATAAAAATAATTTAATATTTAACTCAGAAGATAACATAAATCAAAATAAAAATTTGACTAAACAAATTGAATATATTGCTTCAAATAAAAGAGGAGATACCTTTAAGATTTTAGCAAAAGATGGTCAAACAAATTTGGAGAATAGTAATATTTTAGAATTAAATACTGTAAATGGAACAATTTCCTCTACAGAAAAAAATGAAATTTATATAATTTCTGATAATGCAAAATATAATTATGAAAACTATAATTCATCTTTTTTTAACAATGTGAAAATAAATTTTGATGATAAAATAATTTTATGCGATAATCTTGACTTTAGTTTTAATGATAACATCGCTGTTGGTTACGGCAATGTAACAGTAAAAAATGAAAACTCTATAATGAATGCAGATAGTATTTCCTTAAATATGAAAACAAAAGATATTGTGATAAATTCTAAAAATAAAGTAAATATTAAAGTTGAATAATGGGTCTTATAAAAAAATTTAGAATTAAGAGTTTTAAAGGTGAGGACCCTATTATTGAATTAAGAAATATATCTGTTTTTTACAATAAAAGAGAAATAATCAACAATTTAAATTTTAAAATTAATAAACAAGAAATTCTTGGTATGTTGGGGCCTAATGGAGTTGGAAAATCAACTATATTTAATTTAATTACAGGTTTAAAAGATCCAAATTATGGTGAAATAATTATAAATGGAATTGATTGTACTAACCTTCCAATAAATGAAAGATTTACAAAATTTAAACTTGGATTGGTTCCTCAATATGGTGGAATAATTCATGATTTGTCATTAATTGATAATCTTAAACTTGTTTCAGAGATACATATTACTGAAAAAGAGGCAAGAAAACAAAAAATAGAAAAACTTATAGGCCAATTCGAATTCGAACCACTTTTAAATATTCAATCAAAACATTTGTCTGGAGGTCAAAAAAAAAAACTGGTTATAGCTATGGCCCTTATGAACGATCCAAAAATTTTATTATTAGATGAGCCTTTTGCTGCACTTGATATTCTAACAATAAAAATGCTTCAAGAAGTTATACTTAACCTGCAATCTACCGAAGAGATAACAGTTGTGGTTTGTGATCATCAGGCCAGAGATCTTCTAAATTGTGTTGATAGAGCAATTATTTTATCCAATGGTAAAATTATTGCATCAGGAAGTCCTCATGAAGTTATTTCTAATAAATTAGCTAAAAGTCAGTATTTTGGTGATGAGTTCAACATAAATTAGTAGTCAATGACAAATCACATAGTTATTAAAAAAAAAATAACTCCTTTTAAAAAAAAAATTGGAGTTAGTGGAGATAAAAGTATTTCAATTAGAAGTGTCCTGTTAGCATCTCAAGCAATAGGAAAATCAAAGCTATACAATCTATTAGAGTCTGAAGACGTCTTTAATGCTTTAAAAACTATAAAAAGTCTTGGTATTAAATATAAGAAATTTAATTCACATTATGAAATAACAGGGTATGGACTAAATGGTTATAAATTAAAAAAAAACCTTGTAATTGATGCAGGAAATTCTGGAACTCTTGCAAGATTAATATTGGGATTATTAATTAATATAAACAAATGTGTAAAAATTGTAGGTGATAAAAGTTTGTCTAAAAGAGACTTTTCAAGGGTTACTGAGCCCTTAAGTTTATTTGGAGCGAATATAAATTCTTCGAATAGAAAATTACCTGTTAAGATTACTGGGTCTGAATTTTTAAGACCTATAAATTATTTTGAAAAACTAGGAAGTGCACAATGCAAAAGTGCTGTGATGTTGGCTGCTTTAAAAACTCATGGCTTAACAAAAATTAAAGCAAAAAAATCAAGAGATCATACAGAAATGTTTTTTAAACATTTAAATATTCCAATAAAAATTTCCAAAAATAAAAAATTTGATTTTATTGAAATAAAAGGAATATCAAATTTCAAAAGCTTTGATTATATAGTACCAGGCGATATTAGTTCCTGTGCTTTTTTTATTGTATTAACCTTATTGTCAAAAAAGTCTTACTTAGTTATCAAAAATGTCAATATCAATAAAACAAGGACTGGGATAATAACTATTTTAAATAAAATGAATGCAAATATTAATTTTAAGAATAAAAAAAATTACAAAGGTGAATTAATAGCGGATATACATGTGAAGAGTAAAAGTAAACTACTAGGCATTAAATGCCCTGAAAAATTAAATAGTTCAGCAATTGATGAATTTTTAATAATTTTCATTGCTGCTGCAAAAGCAAAAGGAATATCTCATTTTAAGAATTTGTCTGAATTAAATAAAAAAGAAAGCCCAAGATTAGATATAGCTATTAAAATATTAAACAAACTTGGAATAAAAGTTAAGAGAAATAATTATGATATTAAAATATATGGAAATCCAGATCTAAAATTAGAGGGAAAATATGTAATTAAAAATTTTATGAAGGATCATAGAGTATTGATGATGTCTTGTATTGCTAGTTTAACATTAGGTGGAGAGTGGAAAATCTATGATACAGACTCAGCTAAAACCTCATTTCCAAATTTTTTCAAAATTTTAAAACAACTTGGTGCAAAAATTAATTGAAAAAAAGAAAGAATATAATAACAGTTGCAATAGACTCTCCTGCTGCCGCAGGGGCTGGAACTCAAGCAAAAATGATATCAAAAGCTTATAATTTGATATACTTGGATACTGGAAAAATTTATAGATATGTTGGAAATTTAAAACTTATATCTGGGACTAATTTTAATTACCAATTAGTAAAGAAAAAAATAAATAAAATTAATATAAAAGATTTAAATAATAAAAAATTACTGGCTGATAAAGTTGCCTTATCTGCCTCGAAAATTGCTAAAGATAATAAAATTAGAAATTTAGTAAAAAAGTTCCAACTAAATATTGCTTACAATCCACCCATAAAGTTTGCAGGTTCTGTTCTTGATGGACGAGATATAACATCTGTCATAATGAAAGATGCAATGTTCAAATTTTTTATAACTGCAGATTTAAAAACTAGAGCTAAAAGACGTTATTTAGAATATAAAAAATTAAAAAATAAAATTAGCTTTAAAGAAGTTCTTAAAAACCTTGAAAAAAGGGACTATTTAGATAAAAATCGTAAAATTAGTCCATTAATACGAACCAAAGATTCAATCTTGATTAATACTTCCAAATTAAGTAAGAAAGCGAGCTTTAATAAAATAAAAGCAATTATGGATAAAAAAATTCGCAATTAATGGAAATTTATAAAGATCTAAACTCACCTGTTAGCAAAAAATTTGAAGAGTTGCTAAATTCACAACTTTCAAAAAATAAAATAGAGGAAGGAAAAATAATCGAAGGAAAGATTACAAAAATTACGGAAAAATTTGTTTTTATCTTTATAGCTGGATTAAAAAGTGAGCCGATTGTTGATATAAATGAGTTAAAACTAATAGGCTTGAAAGACAAAATAGATGTAGGTCAAGAAATTTCAGTTTTGTTAGAAAAAATTGAAGACAAGAATGGAGAGGTTATAGTCTCAGCAATTAAAGCTCAAAAAATTAAGGGTTGGTTTAAATTAGAAAAGGCATATGAAGAAAACCAATCGATTTTAGGAAAAATCACATCAAAATGCAAAGGTGGAGTTATTGTTGAGCATATTGAAACTGGATCTCTTATGTTTTGCCCAGGTTCACAGATTAGTGATAAACCTTTAAAAAATATTGATCACTTAATAGGAGTGGAACAGAAATTTGCAATTATAAAATTAGATAAGATGAGAGGAAATGCATGCGTTTCAAGAAGACAAATTGTTTCTTCTAGTAAAAGAGAAGATAAAGCAAAAATAATAGGGATGTTTAAAGTTGGAGACATAATTAAAGATGCAATAGTAAAAGGTTACTCATCATTCGGATGTTTTTTTGAGGTAAATACACCTGAAGGAACCATAGACACACTGTGTCATTTGCAAGAAATCAGTTATAGCAGAGTAAATCATCCTGATGAAATTTTCAATATCGGCGAGAAACATGATCTAAAAGTAATTTCGGTAGACTTACAAAAACTACAGGTAGGTTGTTCAATTAAACAATTATCTCCCGATCCATTTGAGCATATTTCAAACTATGAGATTGGAAAAAAATATAAAGTTCAAATTGATAAAATTACAGATTATGGATGTTTTTGTAGTTTAGAACCAGGTCTAAGTACTTTGTTGCATAATAGTGAAATGAGTTGGACTAAAAGAAACGTTGTACCCAAAAAATTATTTAAAGAAGGTGATACTATTGAATGTGTTATTACTGAAATAGATAAAGATAAGAGAAGAATAGCGATTTCACATAAGCTTGCAATTGAAAATCCATATCAATCATTTTTGGATAAACATCCAGAAGGTAGCGAAGTAAATGGAATTATATCAAATGCAAATGAGTATGCTTTGTACATCAAGATAGACAACTTTGAGATCGATGGATTTTTACATGCCAATGATTTGAGTTATACAAATAAACCTGAAGAGGAGTTAAAAAAATATAAAAAAGGTGAAAAATTAAAGGTTAAGGTTTTAGAAGTAAAGAAAGAAGAACAAAAAGTTAGAGTTGGCTTGAAGCAGCTGAGTACAGATCCGTTTGATTGGTTTAAAGACAAAAAATTAAATGATGTCGTCACAGTTCAAGTAGTTTCATCTGATAATAAGGGATTAATAGTAAAACCTGAAAAATGTGACCTAGAATTTTTAATAAAAAAATCAAATATTGCTGTAAATTCGTCAGATGCTAGACCTTCAAGGTTTGTTGGAGGTGAGAGAATTGATGCTGCTATATCAGAGTTAAATTTAGAAAAAAGAAAAGCAAGTTTAAGTATAAAATTGCTTGAAGAATTACAAAATAAAGAAGCTGTTACAAAATTTTCAAGTCCGCTAAGCGGAAAAAATCTACCATTTTCATCACTTTCAGAAAAGCTTGATGATAAAAAAAAAAAGGATAATGAGTAAATAATTGTCTGCAGCTAAATCAGAAATAATAAAAAAGTTAAACAAAAACTATCCAAATTTTTTTAAAAAAGATATTACAAAATTAATAAATATATTTTTAGTTGAGGTAAAAAGATCTTTAAAAAGAAAAAATAGAGTCGAATTAAGAGATATTTTCACTATGGATACTAGGCATCAAAAAGCTAGATATGCAAGGAATCCAAAAACCAATGAAAAGATATTCATTAAAGATAAATATAATATATCTTTTAAACCATCAAAATTATGGTTAAAGAAAATAAATGAAGAAAAATAAAGTTTTTGTAGCTTGCGACACCACAGATATAAAAAAAATCAAAAGAATTTTAAAGGAAACACTAAATAAAAATATAATTTTTGGCTATAAATTTGGTTTAGAATTTTTAAATTCTAAAAATGGAAGAAAATTTATTAATTCACTCAAAAATAAAATAACATTTGGTGATTACAAATTTTCAGATATTCCAAATACATGCTCATCTGCGATAAGAGCTGTAAGTGATTTAAATTTTAATTATCTTACTATCCACATTAGTGCTGGTCTGAATGCTTTAAAAGCTGCAAAAAAAGTTTCGGGAAAAGCAAAATTAATTGGCGTTACAATCTTGACCTCATTGGACAATAAAGCACTAAAAGAAATTGGATTTAACAAAAATGTGAAAAGATTAGTGGCTCATCAAGCAAAATTAGCAAATAAAGCAAAGCTGGATGCTATTGTATGTAGTGCTCAAGAAGTTCAAATAGTAAAGAAAGTATTCAAGAATGAAATTATAACTCCAGGAATAAGATTAAACACAAGCTCGGATGATCAAAAAAGGATACTTACTCCTAAACAAGCTTATAAAAATGGTGCTGATTGGTTAGTGATAGGTAGAGATATTACCAAAGGTAACATTAAAAATAATATTCAAAAATTAATTAATCATTTAGATAAATGATGAAAGGTTTAAAAATTTGTGGGATCTCTGACCCTAAAACATTAAACTATATCTTGGACCATCCTAATCCACCAAATTTTATTGGCTTTATAACAAATTATAGAAAAAGTAAAAGATTTGTTGAATATGAAAAACTAAAAGAACTACTTAACGTCAATAAAAAAAATATAAAATTTATTTCTGTCCTTGTTAATCCAACTTACGAAATTTTAGAAAAAATAAAGAATTTAAATTTTGATTACTATCAACTCTATGATGTAGATCCTAAAAAAACAAAAGAAATTAAAATAAAATATGGTATAAAAGTAATAACTGCACTTACAGTTTCTGGAGAAGATGACGTAATTAAATATAAAAATTATTTAGATATATCAGATATAATTTTATTCGATTCAAAAGGATATCATAAATCTGAAAGTTTTGATCATAACTTGCTAGATATTGTGCCAAATGAATTAAATAAAATGATTGCAGGCAATATACAAATAGACGATATTTCTAATTTTAAAAATAAAAATTTCATAATAGATATGAGTGGATCACTAGAAGATATTAATGGAAAAAAAGATATAAATAAAATTGATAAATTGTTAAATTTGTTTGCAAATATATGAAAATTAAAAAAAAAATTCCACTAATTGATCAGGTAAGCAAACTTGGTTTTTGGGGAGGGAAGTTTGGAGGCAACTACGTTCCTGAGACATTAAAAAAGCCAATAGAAGATCTAGAAGTTCTATTTAATAAATTAAAAAATGACAAAAGATTTATAGCTGAAAGAGACAAATATTTTAAAAATTGGGTTGGTACTCCTACTCGTTTTATAAAATTAGAAAATCTAACAAATCATGTGGGTGGGGCTCAAATTTGGTCTAAAGTGGTATCAGACGCGAATGGTGGAGCACACAAAATATACAATGCTACTGTACATTGTCTGCTTGCTAAACGATCTGGGAAAAAATTTATTATTGGGGACACTGGCGCTGGTTATGCAGGTAAAATGTTGAGTATGGCAGCTAAAAAATTCGGGTTGAAATGCAAAATTTTCATGGGTGCAAAAGATATTGTAAGACAACAGCCCAATGTAAAGGCTATGAAAAAAAATGGAGCTGAAGTAATACCTGTATACTCAGGAAG
>CESW01086828.1_pt1 | contig 15104 bp, 14 predicted proteins | sample 531171 | NCBI WGS metagenome assembly CESW01 (sample SAMEA2621859, study PRJEB7988) | marine metagenome | biome: marine biome (ENVO:00000447); feature: surface water layer (ENVO:00002042); material: "saline water (ENVO:00002010), including plankton (ENVO:xxxxxxxx)" | depth 5 m
GTGACCTTGCCGAGCCAGGTGGCGAGCGAGGGAACTCATACCTATGCCTCCCAGGCCCAAAAAGAATACGTGCTGGGAGACAATGACGGTCATGGATTAGGAGACCAAAGATTCGAGTTCATCCACCACCGCGGCCGCTGCATGCGGTCTCGCAGCCTGATTCATGGCTTCTCCCATTCGTCTGCAAGCATTGGAGTCGTCCAGGAGAGAAGTCACGTGCGCCCCTAATTTTTCAATCACGCGGTCATCTGGGAGCAAAATGGCCCCTCCAAGTTCGGTCAAGCTCCTCGCATTGTGAGTTTGATGATCTTCAGCAACATGGGGCGAAGGAACAAGGATGGCGGGTTTGCCGACGAGGGCAAGTTCTGAAATGGACATCGCTCCCGCACGTGAAGCAATGACCGTGGCGGCTTGATAAGCCCAATCCATGCGATCAATGAACCCTGAACATACCACACCACTGCATGGGTGAGCCTCAAGCCACGCTTGACATTCCGATTCGTAGCGTGCCCCGCATTGCCAGATCAACTGGTATCTCCGCTCAAATCGATCTCGAAGCTTGTTGAGAATGGCTTTGACTGCTTCGTTCATCGATTGGGCTCCCAGGCTTCCACCCATCACAAAAACCACGGGCTGGTCGTTGGATAGACCCCAGTGGTCAAGGGCTTCTGAGAGAGGCCTGTTTTGAACTCCCGCAAGGTCACAAACGTGGGAGCGAAGCGGGTTGCCCGTGTGCACAATTCGTTCTTCAGGAAACCAACGTTCCAAACCTAAAAAACCGGCACAGATTCGATTTACGCGGTTGGCCAAAAGCCGGTTTGTGATTCCGGGATAACTGTTCTGTTCTTGGATGAGCGTTGGAATGCCCATGCGAGCTGCCTGTGCCAGCAAAGGGCCACTTGCAAAGCCACCGACTCCAACCACGGCATCAGGTTGGTAAGTCCGCAAGAGTCGATTTGACTTCCAAAGACTGCTGATCAATTTGATCGGAAATAACAAGTTTTTGGTGCTTGTGAGTGACCTGTCAATGCCGCTGATCCACAACCCGTCAATGCCGTAACCTGCTGCTGGTACCTTCTCCATCTCCATTCGACCAAGTGCTCCAACAAAATGCACTTTTGCGTCAGAATTTCGTCGAGTAATTTCGTCTGCAATGGCCAATGCAGGGTGGATGTGACCCCCTGTACCGCCGCCCGAAATGAGAACGTTGTTTAAGGCAGCCATCAAATCAACTTGTTGCTGCTTGCGGATTTGTTTCCATTGCTTACGACTCGCGTAACAGCCAGCATCATTCCGATAGAAAGGCAGGTGAATAGGAGGGAAGTTCCTCCGTAACTCACCAAGGGAAGAGGCTGCCCAGTGGTTGGGAAGAGTCGTACAGAGACACCCATATTCACGAGTGCTTGTACCGTAATCATCAATCCCAAGCCCAGGATGAGATTTCTTCCAAAGGGGGAATCGCACTTGATTGCAGTTCTGGAAGCCCTAAATAAAAGTGCGAGGTACAGGAGCACCAAGCCCAAGCCTCCCATGATGGCACCCCACTCTTCCACGATGAAAGCAAAAATCATGTCGGAGTATGGATGTGGCAGAAAGTTTCGCGATGTCCCCGATGCCGGACCAGAAGGAAACAGACCCCCTTTGTATATCGCGACTTGTGCCAGTTCAATTTGATAATCCTCTGCACTGGCATTTGCGGTCTCATGGCCGGTCGCAAAGCCAGCGAAGCTCTCGACACGGCTTGCCCATGTCCCAAAGCGCGGGAGTGCATCAGGAGCGGCTTTTCCGACCCCGTACAGCATCAAAATTCCCCCAAGTGAAGCAAATGCAATGGTCACCATGTGTCTCCATGACACTCCTCCAACAAAGAGCATGGTCACACATATAAAACCGAGCATTGCTGCGGTAGAAAAATCGGAGGGCAGGATTAACACGCAAATGGAGACGATGCCACCCAAAATTGGTGCAACGCCGTTCCAAAAATCGTCGAGCACAGAAGCCCTCATTTGCAATTGTTTTGCTACCCAGAGTACGAGCGCAAGTTTTGCGAAGTCTGACGTTTGGACAGTAAGTCCAATGAAAGGAATTTTAATCCATCTGCGAGCCTCATTGATGTCTGCGCCAAAGAGATAGGTGAGAATCAGCGCTGCAATTGCCAAGACGAACAAGGTGTTCGCAAGCCGGCCGAAATACTTGAAATGGACGCGATGAACTCCAAACATGACCATCCAACCTCCCGCAAGGAGCCCCATTTGCTTGAACAGAAATTTGGCACTGTTTCCGTCAGCCTTGTAGGCCAGCGTACTGATGGCGCTGTATACCGTGACCAACGAAGCCAACGTAAGCACCAAGGCAATGCCCCAAAGTACTCGGTCACCTTCGAGCCGCTGACGGATGCCTGCGAGGAGTTCGTTCATCTCTATACAGGCTCAATTAAAGTTGACGAACAGCGGTTTTGAATGCGCGCCCACGCTGCTCATAACTCCCAAACAAATCGAAGCTTGCACATGCGGGGGACAACAACGCTGTTTCTCCAGGTAAGCCGAGTTCGTAGGCCTTGGCTACAGCCTCTTCCGCTGAATTGACGTCGTGACTGCCTTCGACGAGTTCGTCAAATGCCGCATGCAATTTGGTGTTGTTTTTTCCCATGCAAATGAGGTGTTTGACTTTATCTCGAACAAGCGGAATGAGGGTGCTGTAGTCGTTGCCCTTGTCGATGCCGCCAGCAATCCAAATTACAGGTGCGTTGGCACACTCGAGGGCATACCACGCACTGTTGACATTGGTGGCTTTCGAATCGTTGATGAAGGTGATGCCGTTTACTTCTTGCACGAATTCGAGTCGATGTTCGACTCCTTCAAAGCTTTGAAGGCTCTCGCGAATGCCCTCTTTTCTGAGGTCGAGCACTCGGCCGGCCATGCCTGCAGCCATGGAGTTAAAGAGGTTGTGCTTCCCCTGAACGGCCAATTTTTGAATGGTCATGGAAAATGAATTGAAATGTTGGAGGATAAATTTTGAATGATCTTGAGGGTCTAGACCGCCACCGTGTGAGCTTCGAGTCACCTCGTCGAGGCTTCGCTCAGCACTCAAGGGCAGCAGTTTTGCAGACGTACCTAGTTGGTCCAGCATACGCAAGGTCCACTGGCAGTCAGCGTTGTAAATCAGGCAGTCCGTCTCGGTTTGAGAAGCTGTGATGCGCCACTTTGAGGCGGCATATTGCTCCATCTTGTAGTTGTACCGGTCGAGGTGGTCTGGCGTGATGTTGAGGATGACGCCCACTGAGGGACGGAATGAATTTGTGCCGTCCAATTGGAAACTACTTACTTCTACGATTGTGACTTCCGCGGGTTCTTCATCTCGATTGATGCGCTCGGAGAGGCGACGCGCCCAACTTGTACCTATGTTGCCAACGCAGTCTGTCGCCCATCCCTCGTGACGAAGCATGTGGTCAATCATGGACGTTGTGGTCGTCTTTCCATTGGAACCTGTCACTGCCACCACCGGGTTGGTGTGACCAAGTTTTCGAAATATTCGCGAAGCGTATTCGATTTCGCTGATGACCTCTCGACCTTGATTACGACACGTCTGGACCACTTCAGCGTCGTCAGGGATGCCAGGGCTCTTGATTACGATTTTCGCGTCACTCCACGATTTTGGCTGATGTCCACCGACCTCGTTGGAGATTCCGACGGCTTGGAGTTCAGCCACGCCGGGTCCTTTCTCCGCACCAGCGTCACTCACAAACGCACTTGCACCGATGGACTGCGCCAACAAGGCACATCCCACGCCGCTTTCGCCAGCGCCAAGAACAAGGATGGGATCAGTGAGGTTCATGAGGGATGGAATGCAAGAGGAGATTTAGCGGACTTTGAGGGTGACAATGGTGATGACAGCAAGGAGCACTCCCACAATCCAAAAGCGAGCAGTGATTTTGGATTCGGGCATATTTTGTTTTTGATAGTGGTGGTGGAGTGGGGCCATGAGGAACACGCGACGACCTTCGCCATATTTGTTCTTGGTGTAACGGAACCAACCCACTTGGATCACTACACTGAGATTTTCGATGAGGAAAATCCCGCAAAGCAGCGGAATCAGAAGCTCTTTACGTATGGCGATGGCGAATGCGGCGATGATGCCACCCAGGGCAAGAGACCCAGTATCACCCATAAAGACTTGGGCGGGAAAAGCGTTGTACCAGAGGAAGGCGATGCACGCACCTACGAATGCAGCGATGAATACAACGAGTTCCTCAGAGCCTGGGATGTACATGATGCTGAGGTAGTCTGCAATGACAGTGTTGGAACTGACGTAGGCTAAAACGGCCAAGGCCATGCCAATGATGGCACTGCTTCCCGTGGCTAGACCGTCAATGCCGTCGGTTAGGTTGGCGCCGTTGCTGACTGCTGTGACAATGAGAATAACGAGCGGAATGAATACCAGCCATACATAGTTCGCAGCATCATCTACCAACCACGACAGAAGCCATGTGTAATCGAAGTGATTGTCCTTGATGAATGGAATCGTGGTGGCTGTGGATCGCACCGTCGTCCAAGTGTTGTCATCCGCCAATTCTTTGATGGCGATGTCTGGATGCCAAATCATGACAGCACCTAGAATCACTCCCATGCCCACTTGCCCGATGACTTTGAATCGCCCAGCAAGACCCGCCTTGTTCTTTTTAAATACCTTGATGTAGTCGTCTATGAACCCAATTGCTCCTAGCCAAATGGTGGCTAGAATCATAAGTTGGGCGTAAACGTTGGTGAGGTCTGTGAACAGGACGGTAGGAACCAAGATGGCACCGAGGATGATGAGGCCACCCATGGTTGGCGTGCCTTGTTTGTTCATCTGACCCTCCAAACCGAGATCGCGAACGATTTCACCAACTTGATTCAGTTGCAAACGTTCAATGATTCGCTTGCCAAACAAAATGCCCACAACCAATGAAGTCATCAAGCTCATTCCTGCACGAAACGACACGTAACTGAATAGGCCAGCGCCTGGCAGGTCGTAGATGTCGTGGAGATTTGTGAACAGGTGGTAGAGCATGGTACTTGGTCGTCAGGTGCTGGCTGCGAAGGCTTCTTTTAGTTCAAGGCGGTCATCAAATGGCTCGCGCTTGCCCTGGATTTCTTGATAGGTCTCATGGCCCTTGCCAGCCACCAATACGATGTCTCCGGGTTCAGCAAGAGCTGCGGCAGTTCGTATGGCCTCGCGACGGTCCACAATGCTCAGACATTTGCGTTTTTCAATGGGGTCCAATCCTTGTTCCATCTCGTGAAGAATGGTCCTGGGGTCTTCGCTTCGCGGGTTGTCGCTGGTGAGGATGACGCGGTCCGACCGCCCGGCTGCACTTCGTGCCATGACCGGACGTTTTGTGGCGTCGCGATCGCCACCACATCCCACCACCGTAATCACCTTCTCCCCTCCATTTCGAACGTGTGAAATGGTCTTGAGTACATTGTCTAACGCGTCCGGGGTGTGGGCGTAATCGACAATGGCTGTGATGCCATCTCGCGCTGGAATTCTTTCGAATCGACCGGCAGGCGCCTTCAGCAAGGACATCTGCGTAAGCGCATTGATTTTGTCCATCCCAAGCATCTTGCTCACGACGTAAACCGCAAGGAGATTGCTCGCGTTGAATCCGCCTACAAGTGAGGAATACAATTCTTGTCCGTCTAGGTGAAGGACGAGCCCTGTGATTTGGTTTTCAGTGAGGCGCGCGCGTTCGTCTGCCACGTTCTGAACAGCCATGGTCACCACTTTGGCTTTGGTTTCCGCGACCATGTCTTCGGCGTGTGGGTCGTCGTTGTTGACTGCTGCGAACGCAGATGCAGGAAGTTGGTCGAACAGCTTCTTCTTGGCCTTGATGTATCCGTTAAAATCACCGTGATAATCGAGATGATCGTGAGTGATGTTGGTGAAAACAGCCCCTGAGAGTTGCGTTCCTTCAATTCGCTCTTGAGCGATGGCGTGGGAACTCGCCTCCATGAAGACGTGGGTACACCCGGCGTCAGCCATTTCGCGCAACAGGGCTTGCAAACTCAAAGCATCTGGAGTTGTATGTGTGGCTGGAACCGCACGGTCGACAATGCGATTTTCTACGGTTCCCAGCATACCAGCTTTTCGGTCCAGCAATCTGTAGAGCTGATGGAGCAAGGTGACAGTCGTCGTTTTGCCATTGGTCCCTGTGACCGCGACCACTTTCATGTCTCGCGAGGGATAGTCGTAAAACGCAGCGGCAACGTGCCCCAAGGCTTTGGCGCTTGACTTCACCTGGATGACTGTGACGTGGTCTGGTGTTTGATCAGGCATACGCTCACAAATCACACATGCCGCACCCGCGGCAATGGCTTGGACAATGAAATCGTGCCCGTCTAACAACTTACCGGGGATGGCAACGAATAGCCCCAAGGGTTGGACCTCTCGCGAGTCAATCGAAATGTGTTCAACAGCCATGCGAGTGGTTCCTCGCACCTCAAGGATGCGCACGTCGTAAAGCAAATCGGACAGCAGTTTCACGAGAGACGGAGTTGAATGGTGGTGAGTTCGGACCGCAGCGGGGTTCCCGGAGAGATGGATTGGGATTTCACGGTGCCTATGCCATCGTAGTCTACCCGGAGCCCGGCATTTTCAAGCAGGTAGAGGGCATCTCGGAGCCCCATTCCTCGGACGTCGGGGACTCCAAACTCCGGGATGTCAAGTGTTGTGATTTGAGCTTCTTTCTCGCCTGTTTTTACGTGGACCCAGTCTGCCGTAAGGCCAGAATTGTAATCAATGCCGAGTTCGTTGTACAAAGTTTCTAGTGGTTCTCGCGCGCCGTCCTTGGATGCAGGAACAGACTGAGTCTCTGCGAGAGGGCCATGGCTCAACTTGTGAAATGCGGGGTCTGTGGCGTAAATGAGGTCGGCGACTTCTCTAAAAACTGGAGCGGCAATGGTGCTTCCATAGTATCGACCGCTCTTGGTATCCGCGATGACAACCACACAAGAGTATTTGGGGTTGTCGGCTGGAAAGTAGCCAGCGAAGGAGGCGCGATAGCGCCCTTGCTCATAGCCTTGGCTTGTGGCGATGCGAGCTGTCCCCGTTTTCCCAGCTACGGTATAGGGCTTGTCCTTGAAATGATCTCGTGCTGTCCCCTCTCCGTTTGGCTCGCAAACGGCCTTCATCATGGATTGGCAAGCGTCCAGCGTGCTGGCCCGGCAAATGCGTGGATTTAACACAAATGGCTCATAAGTCTTGACGACATCTGAACCCGAGCGCAGCGACTTCACGAGTTGAGGCCGCATCATCCTGCCATTGTTGGCCACCGCATTGTACAGGGCAAGAATTTGCAATGGGGTTTGGGTAACTTCATACCCAATGGCCATCTGGGTTAAGCTAATTCCCGACCATTCTCGGTCCTCAATGGACGATTTGACCTTGGGTTCAGCCTCTCCCACGTATCGGATGCCAGTTTTGCTTGCGACTCCGATGCGCTTGAGTTCATCTAGAAATGCTTGCGGATTTTCGCCAAACGTATTTTTCACTGCAAGGGCCGTTCCCACATTTGAACTGACTGCAAAAACCTTACCCAAGGAGATGTCGCCATGACCGCCTTCATTGTGATTGCTGTCGCGCATCCGATCGTGATGAAAATAGATTTCACCGTCCCCAGTGTCAACGGAGTCTGTAAGGGCACTGCCGGCCTCCATGCAAGCCATGAGGCTGGCGAGTTTGAAGGTGGACCCTGGTTCGACCGCAGTGCCGATTGCGTGATTGAAATCTTCCCAATATTCTGCCTCCCCTTGCTCGACTTCGTGTCTGGTTAGATTGGCGATGGCTCGGATGTAACCACTCGATACCTCGGAAACAATTACAGTTCCCCAAGCAGCTTTGTGGCGTCTCAACTGTTGTTCAAGGGCATTGGTGGCCACGTCCTGCAAATGCAGGTCGAGTGTGGTCACCACGTCAAGGCCTTCTACTGGATCCACGAGGTAGTCGTCAGTCACAGGCATCCACTGATTCCCTGCGACACGACGAGACAATTGTTGTCCCTCTACACCGGCCAATTCGTCGTTCCAAGCACGTTCAATGCCCACTCGTTGGTGCTCTCGGTCGATGCCCACCGTACGTGCAGCAAGTTTTCCAAAGGGGCGTCGGCGATTTTCATGACGTTCAAAAACGAGCCCGTTTTTGTATCGCCCCAATTTCACAAAGGGCATTTTCCGCAATCCTTGGTAAGACGTGAATGGGATGTTGCGACCAATCAGTGCACCGCGATGTCCCCGGTTTTTGGCATTGTCAAACTTGCCCTTGATGGTCGAAGGAGTTTTGCCAATCGCGGATCCAATGGCAAGGCACAAGGTGTCGATGTATTCGTCGTACATGTCCCATCGCATGCCTTCGCATTTGGCATCCCAACGCAGATCATACACTGGGACGCTTGTTGCAAGAAGACTTCCATCATGAGATAGGATTTGTCCTCTTGCGGGTTCAATGTTGCGCACACTCGTTGAGAATTCCTCTCCTCGACTTGACCAAGTGTCGTGCTCGACAGTTTGGATCATGAGAATTCGCCCAAAAACCATCAAGCCAGTGACAGTGAGGCCTACAAAAACAAGCCAAATGCGTCCAGTATTGATGGGTGTTTTCATTCGTTGGAGGGCAACAGGATGGGTGGTGAAGTGGGTTGTTCCAACCCGAGTTCAGCAGTAGAACGAGCCAGTCGACTTTGTTGAAGTTGAGATTCGAAGTCAGATCGCAGTGTTTTCTCTTCCGCAGTTGCTTCCTCCAATTTTTCGAGGGTTTTCTGTTTGTCGCGAAGGATGCGTTCGGTTTGATATCCCAAGCCGAGGTAAAGGATGGTGAGTAGGCTGGTAAAAAGCAGGTAAGGAACTTGCCGCACAAGGGCTTCTCGTGCCAGAATTTCACCGCTTAGGACTTCTCGAATGAGCCCGCCAACTTGATTGTCAGCCAGATTGATGCCTCTTCGATTTCTTTTCTTGCGTTGGGCTGAGCGAAATTCCTCTGAAGTACGCAGTTTGTTGGGATTATTCGTTGCAGCGGCTTTGGCGGCCTTGGCTCGCGCCACATCCTTTTGTGCTTCTTGCTGGGCTTCGCGTGCGGCAAGTTCTGTGGGCGTCAAGGTCCGGTTACCTCCAGCGGTGGCCCCAGAGTTATTGGATGATCTTCGAAGGAAGCGAAGCAATTTCATGACATCCATTCGGTACGTTCCGCCACACGAAGGCGTGCGCTTCTTGCGCGTGGGTTGGATTCGATTTCCAATGCGTCTGCAACAATAGCCTTGCGCACGAGAGGATGAAATGGAGCCAAGATTTGACCCTTCATGTCGCGCTTGACTTCGTCGTCAAAATTTCCAGATCGCATGAAGTGTTTGACCAGGCGGTCTTCAAGACTGTGGTAACTGATGATGACCAATCTTCCTCTGGGCTTGAGCATGGATATTGCCTGAGTGAGTAAATCTTCTAAAGCACCGAGCTCATCGTTGATGTGAATGCGGATGGCTTGGAAGATTTTGGCGTAAAACTTGTTCTCCTTGCCTCGGGGGGCAGAAGGCGATAGGATTTCCATGAGATCGCGAGTCGTCTTGACGGGGGCTTTTTGTCGGGCCACAGCAATGCGGTGGGCCAGTTTGTCAGGTCGATTTACCTCCCCGTAACGGCGAAATATTTGAGTCATTTCTGAAACTTCAGCTTCAGCAATCCATGCGCTCGCAGGTTGGCCAGTTTCCTGATTCATGCGCATGTCTAGGGGGCCCTCTTGGCGCAAGGAAAAGCCGCGCTCCGCCTTGTCAAATTGATGCGAGCTTACACCTAGGTCTGCAAGTAAGCCGTCGAGAGGCAAGCCTTGGTTTGCACGCAAAAACTGGGGTGCAAATCTGAAGTTGGCCGCAATCATTGTGAAGCGGTCGTCCTTGGGGGTGTTGATTGTGGCATCAGGGTCTTGATCAAAACCAAAGAGCCTTCCGTCTGGACTCAATCTGGTCAAAATCGCAGAGCTGTGTCCACCTCCGCCAAAGGTTGCGTCCATCCAATGTCCACCGCTGGCCACATCGCCGTCGAGGTTGAGCGCCTTGAGAGAGGCGTCTAACATGACGGGGACGTGGTAGAGTGCGGTCATTCTATGTCAGTGCCATCAAGGTCCTGCCGCACGTCTTCCGCGAGGTTTCCGAAGTCGAGGTTGTCCTCGTCTTGAATGACCTGCTTGTTGTACGCGCTTTGGTTCCAGATTTCGACTTTCTCCCCGAGCCCGGAGACAATCACTTCCTTGGCATCTTTCGGATTGATGCCCGCATAATCGAGAAGGGCAGCAGGTAGATTGATGCGACCTGATCCGTCCACGTCTACATGGGTGGCGCCCTTCATGAATTTTCGTTGAAACAGTTGGTGCTTCCGGTTGTATCGGCTCAATCGCCCCATTTCAGCGTTCACCTTATCCCATTCTGGTTTTGGGTACAGCACCAAGCAACCCTCGAAAATATCCCGATTTACCACGAGTCCGTGATGAATCACCCCATCCAAATGCTTGCGCAATTTGGCAGGAAACATCAAACGGCCTTTGGCGTCGATGCGGCATGGATGTTCTCCGAGCAGGTTGAGCATGGGTGGAAATTTTCGCCGCTCCAAAAGTACAAGTGTTTTCCCACTTTCTCCCACTCGTTGACACTTTCTCCCACTTTGTGGATAAAGTTTGGCGTTTCGTCATGGAAAAACGCTGTATTTATTGGGATTTCAGACGAGTGAGGAAATTTGCATCAATTTCACAATGAACACGTTATTCACATTGGATGTGAACAACCTCACGTGGATGTATGCGTTTTCAAGAGGTTGTCCGTGCTCAAAGCAGATGCATTTTTGGCTTCATGGAATCAACCATTCTTGAACGCGGAATTTATCGCTACGTCGAAGAAGGCCAAGGCACTCCGATTGTGTTGTTGCACGGGTTGTTTGGTGCTCTGAGCAACTTCGCGGAGGTACGTGCGCATTTCAGTGCCAGATTTCGTGTGATCACTCCCATGTTGCCTATCTATGAGCTCCCCATGTTGGAGACCAATGCCAAAAACCTGGCAAAGCACATTTCAGGTTTTTTGGATGAGCTTGACTTGAGGAAGGTGCACCTGCTAGGGAACAGCCTTGGGGGACACGTCGGGCTCATTTACACGCGCGACCACCTAGAACGCGTGGCTTCATTGACTTTGACTGCCAGCAGTGGGTTGTACGAAAATGCATTTGGCTCGAGCTTCCCACGGCGCGAGGACAAGAGCTACATCAAGGAAAAAGTGGCTGTGACCTTTTATGATCCAAAGCACGCCACACCTGAACTCGTCGACGAATGTTTTGAAGCTGTGAATGATCGCAACAAGGTCTTGCGTATCCTAAGCATTGCCAAGTCGGCCATTCGCCACAACATGTCCAAGGATTTGCCATCCATGAATGTTCCTGTTTGCTTGATTTGGGGTAAGAACGACATCATCACTCCCCCCGAGGTTGCCAATGAATTTTTGGATGGTTTTCCCGATGCGGACCTGCATTGGATCGAGGAGTGCGGGCATGCCCCCATGATGGAGCACCCTGAGACGTTCAACCAAATCTTGAGCGACTGGTACGCCAGCCGTGGAATTTCTTGAGCCCATGTCCAGCGGGGCCAAAGGGTCGTGGGAATTCAAGGTCGCTTCTTTTGTGAAGAGCAGCGCTCAGCCCTCGGAGTGCCCAGTTCCCGATCGACCGGAATATGCATTCATTGGACGCTCCAATGTGGGGAAGAGCTCTCTGCTGAACATGCTGGCAGGGCGCAACAGCTTGGCCAAAACATCAAGCACTCCTGGAAAGACCCAATTGATCAACCATTTCGACGTAGATGGCACCTGGTATTTGGTGGATTTGCCAGGATTTGGATATGCCAAGGTGAGCAAGAGAGAGAGGGAGAAGTGGATGAAGGTCACCAAACAATACTTGGATTCACGCATCAATCTGATGTGCGTCATGATGCTCATTGACTCTCGCATTCCCGCACAAAAAGTTGACCTTGACTTCATGGCTTGGATGGGCAAGACAGGATTGCCATTCGTTCTTGTATTTACCAAAGTGGACAAGTTGAATAAGGCGGAGCAAGCTGAGTTTTTGCCGGCCTACGAGATGGAGATGCTCAAGCAATGGCACAAGATGCCCCCTGTCTTTGTCACGAGCGCAAAGACCGGAGAGGGTCGGGAGGAGATGTTGAGATTTATCTCAGCCACCAATGGTCTGTACCAACCTTGAGTTCAAGAATCAACCACGCCGATGCGTTTGGCCAACTCTTCAGTAAATCCACGAAGGGCATTTGCGTGATCCTTGTCTGAGGTGGAGCGCTCGTAGGTATCAGCTAGGGTCATGATGGTTTGGATGACGAACGACCGCATTTCTTCCACACTCATTTCTTTGGTCCACAAGTCCATGCGCATGGCCGCAAATTCTTTGGCGTTCCACATGGATAGCGTCATGGCAGAAGCGGGCTGATTCATTATCCCGCCGTCTTCAGCGGTCCATTCCATGGAAACAGGCACCTGATTTTCGTCGGTGGTGACGTCAATGACAATTCGTGATTTGTTGGACATGGGACGAAAGTACGCTCAGGGCCGGTAGGCACGCAACACCGGCTGTGGATCGACCCATCCAAGGACATCAGAATCAGTGGACTCTGGGTAGGCTTGGAGGGCGGCTTCCACAGCGCGCCATCCGAGAAAGATTCCAAGTCGATCAGGACTTTCCTGAGGTAAGCGGCCAACCCGGGTAAATGGCCCCTCTTGAAACCATCTCATTACATCACGCGGTGCATTGGAAAACATGCGCTCCTGAGGTTGAATTTCTGCCCAGGTGGCGCGTTCATGTGCCACTGCCCATTCCCACTCTTCCTCCGTCCAATTCATCAATTGAGCTGGTGAGACATCAGGCAAACACCTTGAAGCTGTGTGCATGACTTTACCCCAGAACAACCACATGTCTGCAGTGCGAGGAGAGGTGGGAACGAGTTCTTGCTGGTTGACTGCAATCCAACCGAGCAGCGCGTCACAAGCCATGCGATCCGGGCGCATCCTTGCGAGTCGGTAGTTCGGGAATTTGGCGGGAGGCAATTCGCGATGCAGAGGGTGGTCACTGCCCAAGAACCAATCGAGGCCGACTCCAATCCAGGAGGGACCCGGATAGATTGCAAAGTTGAATCCAGACGGCATCCAAATCACGTCGGGAATTGCGAGATTGGGTTCGATCACATGCAGACGCCTCAGACCATTTTTCAGTTTACGCGACTCTCTGTCGATGACATCCTCACTTCCTGAGGTCGAGTCAATGGCCGCGAGCATGGGCGCCATTTGCGCGAGAAACTGGTCAAGCACGTCCATGGTCATGGTGTCTTCCGCCGCGCCGAGTTGAAGTACGTCTTCGCACCACACCTGCCAGAATTCAGGATGCATGTCGTGCAAATAAGCCCTTGATATTTTTCGGCTTTTGCTTTGGGGCAGACGGTCCAACACATCCATCCAGTTCACTTCGCGGTGGTCATCAGGCAGATTGACTTGGTCAATGGCAATTGGTAGGGGTTTGTCATCGCAACCCACGAATAAACTGAAGGTCAAAACCCACATCGGAGCATAGAACAACTTGCGAATAGGACGAGAGGTGCACATGAACGAAAGATTAGTTTTGAGCAAATCGCACAGACGATGACAAAGATGAACAACGACTGCGGGAATGGCACCGCTTGGATGAAAATCACCTTGCATGTTGGCTTGATGGTGTTGTTGTCAATTCAGGTTCAGGCCCAAACCCGATCAGAGGGATTCCGAATGGGACTGGCGTTGGACCCAAACATATCTTGGATGAGTTCAAGTGATTTGGAACATACCACCAATGGAATACGTGCTCACTTTGGATACCATTTCATGGCTGACATTTTATTTACAGAAACGTATGCCTTTGGCACAGGAGTGAACGTGTTTCGAACGGGAAGCAACGTGGAATATTGGGAGCCCACCACCGACACGACTTTGAGTCACGTTTCTCGAAGTTTCAACAATCAGTACGTTGAAGTCCCACTGACCTTCAAGCTGCGAACCAAAGAGATCGGTTACACCACTTATTTCGGCCAATTTGGGGGAGGAGTGGGCTTGAATACGAGAAGGGAGGCTGAAGAGTCCCGTTATGTGGCCTTTGAGAGGAATGAAGGGACATGGTTGCCAACTGGAGAGGCTGCGGCCCAACCTCAAGACTTGATCTCTGGAAATTTTGCCAGTTTGTTCAGGGCTTCCCTGATTGTTGGGATGGGATTTGAGCGACGAATCGCAGGGACCACGTCGTTGATGGTAGGCTTCACTTACAACAGCAGTTTGTTTTCAACTCACAAAGGCCAGATGGTCGTAGAAGAAAATGTTTTGGGGGAGCCTCGTTTTGGGGGAGATGAGCCCTTGCAAACCCAAATGGAAGGGCACGATAGCTTTTTGGCAATGACGTTGGGTGTGGTCTTCTGAGCCACTCCTGCCTTTGTGCATTGCGCGTTTCGTTGATGCATTGCACCTTGCAATATCATTGGTAACTGATGGCACATTCTCTCTTTGATTCTGAAGCGGTTTCGCAGCACATTGTGGCATGGCTGAATGACTATTTGGTCAACTCGGGAATGAATGGTTGGATTGTAGGTGTCTCGGGGGGGATTGACTCTGCGGTGACATCTACACTTTGTGCTCGGACTGGGGCTCCCACGACATGTGTTGAAATGCCGATTCACCAAGATCCCAATCAAGCAAATCGAGCTGCAGAACACATTGACGCGTTGTGCGCTCAATTCCCACGCGTGCGACGTTCGATGGTGTCGTTGACGGAGGTGTATGAGACGTTCTCTCGTGCTTTGCCTGACGGCCCTGACGAAAGCGATGGGCTCGCTTTGGCCAACGCAAGGGCCAGATTGCGAATGACTACCCTGTATGCATTGGGGCAGCGAACGAATGCTTTGGTTGCAGGAACGGGCAACAAAGTGGAGGATTTCGGGGTGGGTTTCTACACGAAGTACGGCGATGGTGGGGTGGATTTGTCGCCCATTGCTGATCTCACCAAAACGGAAGTTTTTGCACT
>CESW01059578.1_pt1 | contig 15096 bp, 12 predicted proteins | sample 531171 | NCBI WGS metagenome assembly CESW01 (sample SAMEA2621859, study PRJEB7988) | marine metagenome | biome: marine biome (ENVO:00000447); feature: surface water layer (ENVO:00002042); material: "saline water (ENVO:00002010), including plankton (ENVO:xxxxxxxx)" | depth 5 m
AGTAAGCGTGTATTGAAATGCTCAGTATCATTCCTGCACCTTGAATAATGTGCCGCCGAGACTGCGCGGCTTCATCTCTTTGTCGATGGCCTTGTCCTGGCTAACGATTTGGCCGCCTTCAAAAAAAGCGGGTTCTTTTAGCCAGTGTTTTTTGAGTTCTTGATGAAGTTCGAGGAGCTCGTCGCGGCTGCCAATGCGGAACTCTATGGTATGTGCGTGGGTGGCGATGGGGTATTCTTTCATCACTTCAGTGCCTGTGATGGCTTCACTCGCGCCAGCTGCGCGGTCGGCTAAGGCCTGCATCTGGGGGGGGAGTGGGCGTTGGATGATGGAGCTACTGCCAGGGATTCCCGTCGCGCTAATACCGTCGCTCATGGCTTGCTGTAGTTCACCCGGACGGAGCGGACGGCTATAGTAAATGCGTAGTAGGGCGTTACTTTGTGTGACGACATTGAGTTCGATCACTCGGAAGCTGGCTGTGATGTATTCTTGTGTGGAGATGGACTGCACGCCAGCCTCGCTGGCGGAATAGGTGCGGGTCTCTCCGGGAAATTCGATCGAGTAGATTGCTTGGTTCTGCACACCGCCAGTAGTGACGGAGACGGCAGAGAGTTGGCAGCTTAATGCTGTGAGCAGGAGTGTAATAAGAATTTTTCGTTTAGGCAACATAGTGATCAAAATGCTGGCTTTTCTATCGTGAGCAAAGTTAATTTGTTACAATAATGCTAGCATGTAAGGACCTTTCTGTCGTCATTCAACCCTCGGGGACCTGTATACTCGACCGAGCGTCGGCTCAATTCATGCCGAAGGCGCTTAATGCCGTGATCGGCCCATCTGGCTGTGGCAAGACCACTCTGGTTAAAGCGATGCTGGGTATTCTGCCCAGCGATGGAGAGGTCAGCTACTCGGGTGAAGCCGTAACCCAGAGCCTTGATCTGCAAGGGAAACTCTCTTTCGCCCCTCAATTCAGCATTGTGCATGAGCGGCTCTCTGTCGAAGAGGCGCTCGGCTATGCGCTCGATCTCTGCGTTCGTGAGCGCTGGATCAAAGAGGAGCGACTAGACGAAATCCTGCATCGCGTCGGTCTGGCTGAGCACCGAGATAAGCGTGTCTCCGATCTTAGCGGCGGTCAACTGCGTCGCCTCGGTCTTGGGCTTGAGCTGGTCGGCGACCCTCAGACTCTGGTGTGCGATGAAGTGACAAGTGGGCTCGACCCTCGTTCGGAGGATCAAATTATTGCGGTACTCCAGCGCTTACGCGATGAGCGAGAAAAAACTTTCATTTGCATCATCCATAATTTAGCGAAGCTGGAGGACTTCGATTGGATTACTGTCGTCTATCAAGGCGTAGTTGTCTTCCAGGGAGCACTCGATACCATGAATACTCACTTTGGTATTCCCGATGCGTTGCACCTTTATGACCAACTAAATGAACATCCGGTCGAGCACTGGCGCGAACGCTGGACGGCAGAGTCGTCGGATGAGGTGCCAGAGAGGGAGTTTACCGCAGTAGTTTCGTCACCCCCGCCTGCTGCGCTGGCGCAGACTTGGACGCTCTTAAAACGCCGCACACTCCTCTTCAAGCGTGACCGCGGCTACTGGCTGCTGACGCTAGGTATCACAATCGGTTTTCCTTTGCTGGTGACTATCTTTGCTTGGAACGGCATCCCGCAGCTACGTGGGCTAGCTCTGGATTCGGGGAGCGGGGCCGTCGAGCAGATTGAAGCGGGCATACGTTACCGGGTTGATGCTTTGGAAATGGCTTCCTTGGTCACGGGCTTGATTCTCTTTCAGGTGATTTTACTCACCCTGATGGGGAGTAACAACGGCGCACGCGAGATCGCTGCCGAACGTCAGATCTTTGAAAAAGAGCGCTTCGCAGGCCTCAGCACGGCATCCTACGCCTCGAGTAAGCTTATTTTTGCCTCACTCATTGCGGTGGTGCAGGGCATTTGGATGATGGGCTTTGTAAAATACATCTGTGAGTTCCCTGGGGCATCCTCATCCCAAGCCTGCGTTCTCATTTTGAGCTGTGTCTCAATGACTGCAATCTGTCTTGGTTTTTCGGCCATCTTCAATTCTGCTGACAAGGCTTCTCTTCTCTCGGTCTATTTAGTTGGCTTTCAGTTGCCGCTCTCGGGGATTGTGTTAGCCTTGCCTGAATTTTTAGTTTGGATCTGCCGCCCCTTTATAAATGCCTACTGGGGCTGGGGCGGGTATTTCGGATCAATGCGTGATACGCGCCTCTACGATGCCTATCGAGTCGATTCTAATGAGTGGATTCCTACGCCTGAATTGGCCGCTGCCGTCCTTCTGCTTCATTTTCTCGTCGGTGCAGCTATGGTCTTTTGGGGTTGCCAGCAAAAACGCTGGAATTAACTCTGGTGTTACTTTTATTAATCCACTGCGATGCCATCTTATATGCCTTTTATTCTATCACGCGAAGTGCCTGAAATTGCCCAGGCTAGTCGAAGCCAGAAGGAATGTCGGGTGCGAAGTAAACTCGCAGGCCTCGCCTTCGCGTTGAGCTTGCTGGGAGGAATGCTTTTCCTCATTGCTTGTGGCGAACGCAAAGGCTCTGATCTTGAAGTGCTTCCGATCGATATTTACCTGCAAAAGCCCGGCGACTTCCTAGGGAACCGTTATACGCTCCGAGTGCAGATTAACGAGCAGCTTAAATGGGAAAAAGGTCTAGGTCGCGTCCTTGCAGTGGTTGCTGAGGATAGTGACGCCCGCTTACCTGTTTTCGTAGCAGAATCTGCTGGGGACAATTTACACGTAGGGCAGCGCTACGAGTTGCAGGCTATCATTGAAAAAGGAGGGCTCATTTATGTGGAAGCACTACAAAAGTATTAGTCTAGGAATCGTTGCTCTCGCCTCGATTGCTTCGGCACAAGGCGGCTTTCCTACTAGCAGCGTAACTCCCATGCCACAAGCAGTGCAGGCCGGCGCATCTGCCCCCGCTGGCGGCATGTTTGAGAGTAACACCTTTCTCGAAATGGCCAATCGTGTCTTCGACCCGAGCAGCGACTCACTGGACTTTGAGAACGGTAGCTTCGAGTGGAAGGGGAAGAACTTCAACCTCTCAGAACAACGCGCTTTCCGCTCTCGTTTCGAGCGTTTCCTGCTTGCATCACCGACCGAAGAAGAGAAGCAATACGCCCAGTTGATGGGCGATATTATTGATCGGCTTTCTGTTTCTAACAATAATAGCGACGATGCAATTCTAGATACCTGGGAACTCCTCTTCCGCGCTTCCCGTTTCGACCTTGATGGCGGCAACAGCACCATTGTGGCCAATCAAGTATTCAATGCCTGGCGTATTCGCAAAGAGAGTCGTGGCGTCATCATGACACAGCGCGAGCTCTCCCAAGTGCGCCAATTTCAACAGGAAGTTGTCGCCAATCGTGCGTTGGCGCTGAAAAATATCCGTGAGAAACGTCTTCTTGAAAGTGGTAATCGTCGGGGTGACGGGGAGGAAGTTGTTTCCGATGGCACCGAGTCGATCACCTCTGAAGCTGCCTTCCGAATGCTCGACCTAGCCGAGACCGAAGCACGTATTATCGCGCTAGAAACCCAATCTGCCATGACTGGCCTGCAAGCGAAGCTTCAGTTCCAGAGTCAAATCGTTAGTTTTATGCTCCAGCGTCGCTTTGAGCATGCACTGGTCCTTGCAGGCTTCTACCAATCGATTTTTAAGGGCTCCCACCAGTCACTTGAAGTGGGCAAAGATCAACTTCAAGAATTCCTTCCAGGCAGCGATCTTGCCTTCACTGTTGACAGTATGACATTCATCGCCCGCGAAGCGATTAACGATGTCAATAAGGGTGTTGATGCGGTCAACGCTGCCTACGAAGAGAAACGTAGCCTCATTGCGCTGGAGCGTTTGCAGGAAGTCTTCTTCCTTGGTGAATATCTTACTGAACTGAACAAGATCCCAGCCGATCAACGCCGCCACTTGCTCGACCTAAACCGCAGCTTGATTGAAGCAGGCGAACTCGCTGAATCGAAAGACTATATTGGTGTTTCCGAACTCGCCGATGAAATTTACAAACTGGCAGAAGATTTCCCCAAAAACCGGGTGCTCTCCGCTGTCGAAACTGCCAAGAGTATGAGCGATATGGCCATTTTTGCCGCTTCGCAGTATCGTAACCTCGGCGATATCGATAAGTCTCGTTCTGAGCTACAGACAGCGATTGAAATTTGGCCGTCCAACCCCGCGATCCGTGACTTTCAGCAAGAGACGACCAAGCTTGCCACCGCTGGTTCGCAAGGCGTGCAGATTTTTGATGAACTCTACAAGCGCATGGATCGTCGCGGTATCTACGAACGCCGTATGGATCTAGGCTTCGCGCTGGCTGATGATACTCAGCGTCGCCCACTTTTAATGGAGGTGGTCGAGCAAGTCGCACGGATCGACCTTTTGGTGAACCAAAGCAAGGAACTTGTCAAACAGGGTGAAGCTTATGCCGCATGGGAGCTGTTAGTTGAGGCTGCTAAGGTCGACCCGAGTGATGGCCCGATGAATCAAGCTCGTGCTGAGCTAGCGTCCCGCGTGGCAGATTTCGTGCTCCTAATTGACCGCGCAAAGCGACAAGCTGAAGACGGTCACCACGCTGGTTCGCTCGCAGCCTATCTAGCTGCTCAGGACATCTACCCTGTCAGTCGCCTTTGCCGCCAAGGCATACAGCGTGAGACATCGGCGCTGATGTCTGGTTTACGTGATCAGGATTAGGAAAAAGTTATGCGCTGCGGCGACGATAGCGCGGAGCAGTTCCGCTATTTAGACGTATCCCCATTTCCTTCTTCTGCGGGTGCATCTACGCTTTCGGCTTCAACATGCTTGGACGGTTGCTCTAAGTTCGTTGTATTGGCGGCAGGCTTTTCAGGCTCTGCGTCCATAGCGGTGCGGATGTCTTCTTCGATTTCCGTAGTGGCTTTCTTAAACTCACGGATTGATTTGCCAAAGGACTTGAATAGCTCAGGTAGGCGCTTAGCTCCGAAAAGTAATAAAACAATAAGGAAGATCAGGAGTATCTCTGGTCCGTTGATATTCTGAAGAAAAGCTATAGTGTTCATGATAAAAAAATTGTTGAGCGCCAATAGCGCGGAGGTGGTAAATCGGGAAGAATTGTTACGGAGAATAGTTAAAGTGGGTGATTTCTGAGATAACCGAAAGAACAAATTAACAAACTAAAAAAATTCTTGGCTTAGTAATAGAAACTTTCTGTAAAATAATACTTATTCTTCGTCGAGGTCACGATATATTTTTCCGAGGCGGACACTCTCAGCAGCGTTGACGGGACTGGCGCGATCGTTGATTTTGGGTAAACCTTCAACAATATCAGCGGTGCCTAACCCCGCAGGGCGATTTTCTCGAGTCTTGAGGAGAGCAGATTTTTTTCCTTCACTATCACGGGTTTCGAGGAATGTAGATGCGGAATAACTGCGAGCATTACGCAGAGTAGCCAGTCGATCGAACTCGTTGACATGAACTATGATCGCTTGGTCGGTGGCATAGACGCTTCCAGTTAGAGCAGAGCGGATCTTTTGATCTCCTTCGATCACGCGGACGGAGCTAGGGCTGCTGCAACCGCCGAGCAGGGATAGTGAAATTACAACAAGAGCGGATGAGAGTAGAGCTAGATGTGGCATGTTATATTCATATGGCATAGTCAGGGAGCATGCCTGCGCAACTTTATTTATGTTTGGCGTTTTCGCGCTTGATGCTGTCCATGCCGGGTTTTTCGAGATTGATATCGCCTTCAAAGAAGCCGTGAAGCTGACGGATGCGGGTGGGGTGACGCATTTTGCGGAGTGCTTTGGCTTCGATCTGGCGGATACGCTCGCGGGTGACCTTAAACTGGCGGCCGACCTCTTCTAGCGTCCGCGAATAGCCGTCAGCGAGACCGAAGCGGAGTGAGAGCACGCGGCGTTCGCGCTCGGTTAGGGAGTCTAGCACGTCAGTGATTTTTTCGCGAAGCAGACTATAAGCCGTCATGTCGTAGGGATTCTCGGCGCCTTTGTCTTCGATGAAGTCACCGAAGTTGGTATCGTCTGAATCGCCGACAGGACTTTGCAAGGAGATCGGTTGCTGCGCCATCTTCATGATCGACTGAACGCGCTCGATGGGCAGATTCATCTCATCGGCGACTTCCTCGGCGGTGGGCTCATGCCCGAGTTCTTGCAGGAGTTGCTTTTGCACCTGCATGACCTTATTTAAGGTCTCGATCATGTGTACGGGGATACGAATAGTGCGCGCTTGGTCGGCGATGGATCGAGTGATGGCTTGGCGAATCCACCATGTAGCGTAAGTTGAGAACTTGTAACCACGGCGATATTCAAACTTCTCAACCGCTTTCATTAAGCCCATATTACCTTCTTGAATCAGATCTAGAAAGGACAGGCCACGATTGGTGTATTTCTTCGCAATGGAGATTACAAGACGTAGATTGGCTTCAACCATTTCAGTCTTGGCTTTGTGGGCTTCACGCATGCCAAGGCGCACTAGACGAATGATTTCCATGAACTCGCGTGTGTCCATTTTGAATTCAGTCTTCATCTCATTGAGGCGCTTGTTGGTGCCTTTGGCGTCGAATTTCGTCATGCTGCGTGTTGATACCATTTTGGCAGCTTCGAAGTCATCGTAGAGGCTAGAGATTTCGCGGTAAATGGGGTTTAGGTCCTGCAGGAATTCTTCGAAGCATTTTAATTTAAGGCAATACTTGCGTAGCACCTTGCGCAGTTCTTCCTCATATTTGATCATGCGCGTACGGGCGCGTTTCGCATTCGACTCATTACTTGCATCAATATGGCTATCCCACGCAGCGTAGATGCGCTCGCCGAGGCGGTGCGCTTCTTCGAGGAGTTTCGGCAGGCTATTAAAATAAGCCTCGCGGCTCTCGATCTTTTTATCCAGCACGACGCGGTCGAAGCGTTCCTCGCGGTTGAGGAGCTTTGTGACGACGCTATTTTGGAATTCGAGTGTGAGAGCAGTGGAAAAGAGGGCGTCTTGCGCTTTGAGTTCGGCCTTTTCGATGCGCTTCGAGATCGCAACTTCTTCTTCACGAGTCAGGAGAGGAACTTGCCCCATTTGTTTGAGATACATCCGGACTGGATCGTCCAAAATGTCGTTTTGCGAGGTGCGTACTTCCTTCTCTTCAGTCTCTTCCTGGCGCGCCTTAAAGGCTTCAACTTCGCTGTCATCGAGAATATCAACTTCGAGGTTTTGCAGGATTGAAATAACGTTTTCGATTTCATCGGGGTTGTTAACAGAATCGGGCAGGGCTTGGTTGATGTCCTTATAAGTAAGGAAGCTCTGTTCTTTAGAAAGGCGTATCAGGTTGCGAATGCGCTCGTTAAGCTTTTCCTGCGCTTTTGACGAGAGCTTCCGTTTCTTAACGGCCGCAGCGAGTTTGGCGTCATTGGTGTCGTCGCTGGTGTCGACAATCTTTGCCCGGGCTGAACTTTTCGAAACCGTAGCAACTTTCTTCTTGGGCGCGGCTGCTTTTTTCTTAACGGCGACCTTTTTGGCAGGTGCTCTCTTGGCAGCTAGCTTCTTTTCAGCAGGTGCTTTTTTTAAGGCGTTTTTTTTGGCTGGCTTTTTGGCGATTTTCTTTTTCGCTGCGGACATAATTAATCAAAGTAAATTGGTTCTATATTTAAAGTGCTAGTTCTAGAGGTTGCGCAACTTTACGGAGGATTTCTTTACGCTCTCGCATGAGGCGTATCTGTGATTCAGGGTCTGAATTGATGATCTTTTGTTCCAAGTTTTTAATCTGGGCTTCAACAAAATTTCGCCGAAGGCGCTCTAGGCAGAATACAATTTGTTTGGTTGGTTCCTCCACGCTGAGTTCTCGTGAGTGAATGTCGGCTAGGAGTTGTCGTTCTTCGACGCTATCGATGATTTTTTCTATTTGGTTGACTGAGTCGATCATACCTTCGCGCAGTTCGGCTAATAGACGGGAGAGTAGTTTACTTGTCGTAGAGTTTGTATTAATCCATTCGTAATCAATAATTTCTAAAAGCTGATTGCCATATTCAGGATGATGCAGAATGAGCCAAAGTAGCTCCCAAGTGGCTTGTGTCAATAGCGGGTCTCGCTTGGGTTCTGGAGTGGTTTCGGGGGCTCCCCCTCCCTTTAAATTACCGCGTGGCGGGGGGACTTTTTTGAAGTCGCTGAGGGCAGCTTGTGGATCAACACTAACTAGACGTGCTGCGATTTGGATGTAGTCCTCTCGGGCAACTTCGGATGGCACATGGTGGAGCAGTTCGAATACAGCGCGCAGGGCAGTGGTTTTTTCGTGAGTCGTAGGGGGACGGTCTTGGGGAAGGTTGTCGGCGATGAGCAGTTCAATGCCGCTTTTAGCCGTCTTGCGTAGCCCCTCTAATGCGCTAGAACCGTGCTCGCGGAGGAGGTCGTCTGGGTCGGCCTTTTCGGGGAGTAGGAGAAAACGGAATTCGAGACCAGCTTTAAGGGCGAGCGGTAAGGCGCGGAGGGCGGCTTTACGGCCAGCGGAGTCACCGTCGAGTAGGCAATCGATACTGTCCGGTTCATAGCGGCGGAGTAGGTGCATCTGGTCGTCGGTGATCGCAGTACCTTGGGGTGCGACGGCGGTGTGTAACCCGACGGACCAGCAACGGATGGCGTCTAGCTGACCTTCGACAAGGAGGAAGCTTCCGCCGTCCTTAAGGTGTGTGCGGGCGTGATCCATTCCAAAGAGGATACGGCCTTTGTGGAAGATGGGTGTCTCGGGCGAGTTGACGTATTTAGCTTCGCGAGCAGGATCATCCTCGGGTGTTTGAGGTAGTTGGCGTGCGGTAAAAGCGACAACGCGGCCTTGCACGTCGCGGATGGGGATCATGAGACGACCACGAAAGCGGGACTTGAAATATTCGTGATTTCGTTCGCCATCTCGGGCGAAAAAGAGGCCTGACTTGTGCATCGCGGCTGTGGATAAGTTGCGTCTTTTACAATAAAGCGCAAAAGCATCGCAGGCGGCGGGGGCGTAGCCAATTTTAACCTCTTTAGCGGTCTCTGGCGAAAAGCCGCGTTGATTTTTCCAATAGTCGCGCACGGGAGCGGCCTCTTTAGATTCGAGGAACTGCTGATGGAACCATGTGGTAGCAATTTCGTGCAGCTCGAAGATTTGTTTGCGCAGGGAAACTTCTTCGTGGGAGGGGCCGCCTGCTTCGTATTCGAGCGTGACGTTGAACCTCTTGGCAAGGAACTCGACCGCCTCAATAAACTCGAGGTTTTCCTGCTTCATGATGAAGGTGAAGCAGTCGCCGCCTTCGCCTGTGCTGAAGCATTTATAAAAGCCACGATCGGGATGGACGTAGAAGGAAGGCGTCTTTTCCTGGGTAAATGGGCTCAGCCCTTTCCAAGAGCGACCTGCACGCTTGAGTTGGGCATAAGGCGAAACGACGTCGACCAAGTTGACTTGGTGCTTGAGGGTCTCGATGGAGCTTTGTTTGACGCGAGGCAAGTGTGGTGGAAAGTTTTTAGTTGATAATAAGAAAAGTTAGCGAAGTCGCGCGACTGCTTCTTGAGCTTCAGGGATGAGGGGATGATTGGGCGCGATGTCGATGAAGCGGAGATAAAGGTCGCGCGCGGTGGGACGATCTTGGGAGATACGCTCGTGACCTCTGGCGATTGAGAGGGTAATCTCTGGGCTCGTAGGGAAGCGGGCATAGGCGGTCTCCAGTTCGGCGAGAAAGTCTTCGGGTGCCAGTGAGCGTTGCGCAACTCGCAGGTAGTCGAGTGTGTGGGTGACTTGGCGCGGCTCTAAGCGGACGGCTTCGAGTGCGGTCGTCTCAGCATTATTGAGCTGGCCGTCGACAAGATAGGCGCGCGAAAGCAGATTCCAGACTTCGGCGCGGTCGTTGGCAATACCGATTGCTGTCCAATATTTGCGAATGGCGGATTTAAAATCACGGTCGAGCGTGGCGGTCTCGGCGTCTGCCATCAGTTCTTCGACGGTCTGTGGGCGACTACTTGTGCTCAGGGCTGTCGGTTTAGGCTCCGCCTCCAAAGTAGGGAAGGCTTCCACAATTGGTGTAGGTGCTGGCTCGATGCTAGTATCTGCATCGACCATGAGGGTGGTTTCCTCGGCTGCGGATGCTTGGTCGGAGCCGACTTCAGCAGTAGTCATTGGGACGGCAGGTTCGATTGTGTTGCTGGGATCGGATGCGATGACTTTGTTATCCTGCACAAGCGTGACGTCGGCCCCTTCATTAATTTCGATTGCAGGGGCTTCGGCCATAGCCTCGGCGGCTTCCATATCAGCGATAATCTGGGCTTTGCTATCGGTTACGGCATTTTCACTTTTCTTAGGATTTTCGTCGTATTCTAAGACTTGGGCAGCCTCGACCAAAGCAGTGGATGCTTTGGGTTTAGCTTCTGCCGCTTTTTCATCGGCCTGAGCTTGGGCTAGCTTGGCCTCCATTTCGTCCTGTGACTTTCGCCAGCGGGTCAGTTCTTGACGGGCCTGCTCCCATTGACTCGCATCGACGGCCCCCGGGAATTGTGTGTCGAGTTGCGTGATTGTAGCTTCGGCGTCTGACCAGTCTTCTTGGCGAAGATTAATTTCGAGTAGGCTAAAGAGTGCAGTCAGTGCATTCGGTTCGTCATTGTCGGCGGCCATTTTTAACCAGTACTCAGCTTGGGGTAGGTTACCTACTTTGACGAAAAGCTGGCCAATAGCGACTGTGGTTTCAGGTGCGGGTTTGGCTTTCTCTGGATCGACTCCTTTTAAAAAGGCGTCGAGTGCTGGTTGTATGAGGTTAGCTGTTTGGCGAAACTGACCGAGGCGTGTCCAAAGTTTGGGGGTCATGGCCTCGGGTGTTTGCTCGGCAAGCTTTTCGAGAAGGTGACCAGCGGGTTGCTTAGCGGCATATAGGCTTTGGTAAGTTTGAAAAAGTAGCTCGGTGTCGTTGGGGGATTGGAGGTAAGCTTGCTCAAGGAAAAGAGAGGCCATACTTGCATCACCATCGGCTGAATAGACTTGGCCGATTGATTTGAGAATCTCGATGTCGTCCGGATGTTGAGTAGCGAGTTTTTCCAGCATTTTTAGTGCTTCGGCGTTAGCGCCTTTTTCCGACAAGCTGAGGGCATCTTTGATTTGCGCTGCTTTTGTTTCTTCATTACTGCTGCAAGCTACGAGCCAAATAGAGGTCGTGATGAGCGAGATGAAGAATACGCTTTTGAAGTTTGCTTTTAGCATGGTCAGGAATTGTGTTTGTTTTGTGAGTGCAGTTAGCAACAAGACAACTATGAATCTACTCTCGTTTCCCCTTTATAGCTGTCAAGTGGATAGGCGTAGAGTCGGCTACATGCTTGTTTTTGCAATTGCTTTGATCCTACTTGGCTTTATCAGTCCTGTGAGCGCGTCTTTAGTTCCGCGGGCACCACGTGGGCTGGTTTGGGAGTCGCCGGTCGCAGAGGGTAGCCTCTACTATACAGAAGTAGAACGACTGGTGGCTGCTTATGAGCGCGAAGTTGGACAAGCACTTATGCCAAGTGAGCGGGCAAAAGTGGCTCTTAAAATTAATACGCGCGGTCGAGCGGGACTGAGTACACCGCTGCAACTCATCCGTGCAGTTGTCGAAATGCTGGAAGCTCGAGGCTATGATCGCCACTCGATCTTGATTGTCGATGATTCCGCGCACAATCTGCGTGAAGCGGGCGTAATGCCCGCACTTAGCGAATCCGCGGCCAATTTTGAAGGTTGCCCTGTCTTGGCCTTAGATACCGAACAATACTACGATGCTGATTGGTTTTATGACAGCCCACTGCCACCAGCTTTGCTGCAAGAATCAGAATTTTTCTTGGAGACGCGGCGCGCTTCGCAGCTTGCCGAAGGCGCGCGCGGGCGGAAGAGCTTCCTTCCAAAGCCGCTACTTTTTGAAGTCGATTTCTGGATCAATCTACCTGTCGGTGTCGACGATCCCGCGCTCGGCATCGATGGAGCCTTGGCTAATGCGACCCTGTGGAATGTCAGTAACAGTAGCCGCTTTCTCGTAAACCAAGCCACTGCCTCCGCGGCTGTTGCCGAGATAGCTGCGATCCCCGAGCTTCAAGAACGCCTTGTGCTCAATTTCGTCTCGCTGGAGCGTTACCAGTTTATCGCTGGTCCCTTTTTTAATTCTATCTATACTCGAACCGAACCACGGATTTGGATGAGCAGCGACCCCGTCGCACTGGATCGGCTCCTCTACGACAGGATTAATGCGATGCGTCTGCTTGAAGGCTTTCCCGAAATTGAACCGATTCCTCGGCAGTTACCCTTCGCAGCCAGTCTCCAATTAGGGGAGTTTGATCGTGACCGCATCCAGGTGCAATTAGTCGCGCTCCCTGATGGCGGAGTGCGCGTGCGTTCGAAGTCCGCTAACGTCGCGCCCTTAGTTGAGCAGCCTGAGGTAAAGTCATGGCTGCGACGGATGAGGTCTTGGTAGTGCGTGACCGACGACGCGACTTTATTAGATTCTTCGAAGAAACGCCTTGAAGTCCCCGCTAAAGCAGACTTCTTTGAAAGTCCTATGCAAATCGCGGACTATTATCCGATTCTTGTTCAAATCTTAATTGCATCCAGTATAGGTGTGGTTGTACTCGTTGCGTCGCATATCTTCGGGCAGCGTGGCACGGATACTGCGATCAAAAATACACCTTACGAGTGTGGTATGCTCGCTGAAGGTTCCGGGCACGCGCGCTTCGCGGTTAAATTTTATGTCACCGCAATGCTCTTTATCCTATTTGATATCGAGGTTGTCTTTTTGATCCCTTGGGTCATGGTTTTCCGTGAATTTCTGGCGGCAAACTTACCCATTATCACTCCGGTATTCTTTTTTCTCTTCGTCCTCATACTCGGTCTCTTTTATGAGTTGAAAAAGGGTGCAATTGAGTGGGATCACTGATCATTATAACATGCGCATAGATCGATACATCGCCAAATCTCGCGTCATTGACATTGAGAGCATAGATTTTGAGAGTGCGGTATCGGAATTGCTCGCAGTCTGCGACCTCACCAAAGAGCGCGGCATTACTAAGAGGGGTTTGCTAGCGGATCTGCTAGAGCGTGAGAGGCAAATGACGACCTATTTAGGTAATGGTGTTTGCTTGCCTCACGCCCGTATTAAAATGAAGCGCCCCTATATGGTCGCTGTAGGTCGTTGCCCTAAAGGTCTTGTCTACGATGGCCAGTCTGAGTATGGAGATATACGATTTATTTTCCTGCTTCTCGCCTCGGAAAATGCGCGCAACTACCTCTTTAGTCTCGCCTCTCTTGCCCGAGTTTTCCAAGACAACGGTCATATGGATCGGCTTCGCGCTGCCGCCAAGATTAAAGACTTCCGCAAAGAACTGAAGCAGGTTTTCGCGGGCGAAGGGGATAAGCCGCGCCGCCGTCACAACCGTTTTAACAACCTTATTTTGCGCGAAGCCGCCAAGATTGCCAAAGGCGCTCAGTGCACCTCAGTGCTCGTCTTTGCTGATACCTTCGGTGGGGGAGTCGAAGTGGGTAAAACCTTTAAAGGATTTAAGACTGTAATCATCGCTCACGGCACTTCAGATGCTTTGACTGAGCGCGAAGAAATTGATGCCGTCATCCCGATTCGCGCGTATAGTAACCATCGGTTCTCGCAGTTGCGTAGTGCAGTACTGATAGGCCTTACTAGGGGAATTTTTTCCAGTCACGATCGCTTATGCTGTATCGGCGGTCTCCCGCAGAGCAACCAGTTCGACAGTATTACCGTGGTCGACGTCGAGCGCGAGTTCGATACTGCGCTCGCCAGTAAGTCAGACATGCTGCCCGTCAGTGTGAAGCCCGAAGTGATCGAACGAGTGCTCGCAATCGCAACTGAGCTCGCGGTTGAAGGTCGTGAGGGTCGCCCCGTTGGATGTCTTTTTACACTTGGCAATTCTGAGCTTATTTCGGAGTTTACTAAGCCACTCATCTTAAATCCATTTCATGGATACAAAGACGAAGACCTTAATATCCTCAATCCATTTATGGATGAGACGGTCAAAGAACTCTCTTCGATCGATGGTGCTTTCATTATCCGAGGCGATGGTGTGCTCGTTTCTGCGGGCTCACTCATTCATGCGCCCGATTATACCCACGATCTACCTAGTGGCCTCGGCAGTCGCCACGCCGCCGCTGCTTCTATTACGCAAGCTGTCGATTGCCTTTGCATCGTCGTTTCCGGAAGCACTGGTCAAGTCACGCTCTTCCGTCGCGGAAAGATGTTACCTCTTATTGAAAAGGCGCTCATTCGCAATACATAGGGCGCTTTGTCTTGTTAAATTTAAGGTACTAAAGCGTGAAGCTTGTCTTTGTGTTTATGAATATTAACCTAGACCTTCTCTATCTTTTAATTTTCTCATGAATCGAATTGAAAAAGCCTTTGCAAAAGCTCGCGAAGAAAAGCGTGCCGTCTTTATCGGCTACCTCTGCGCAGGTGACCCTGACTTTGATAGCTCGGTTGAAGCTTGTCGTGCTGTAATTGAATCAGGTGTTGATGTGCTAGAGATCGGGGTGGCTTTTTCCGACCCCCTGGCTGATGGTCTGACCAATCAGCTCGCCGCCCAACGCGCATTAGAAAGCGGCAGCACCAGCAAGAATGTACTTAAACTCGTCCGCGCGATTCGTGATTTCAGTGAAGTGCCTCTCGTTTTCTACACCTATTATAACCTAGTTTTTGCAAAGGGTAGTGCTAATTATGTCGCTGAGGCCAAATCTGCTGGTCTCGACGGTATTCTCACGCTCGATTTACCACCAGAAGAAGCGGACGAGCACCTTGAAGCCTGCGAAAAGTACGATCTTAAGACCGTCTTCATAGTAGCACCCACCACACCGGAAAGCAGGCTAGAAATTATCTGTAAAGCAACGACTGGCTTCGTCTACTACGTCTCCCGCGAGGGTGTGACTGGAGAACAAGAGTCTATGTTAGACAGTATTGCAGTCAACGTTTCTCAAATCAAACAACACACCGAGATGCCAGTTGTGGTAGGCTTCGGTATCTCCAAGGCTGACCATGTTCGCACCGTCTCTCAAGCGGCCGATGGTGTCGTCGTAGGCAGTGCCATTGTTAACTGTAT
>CESW01044786.1_pt1 | contig 15084 bp, 9 predicted proteins | sample 531171 | NCBI WGS metagenome assembly CESW01 (sample SAMEA2621859, study PRJEB7988) | marine metagenome | biome: marine biome (ENVO:00000447); feature: surface water layer (ENVO:00002042); material: "saline water (ENVO:00002010), including plankton (ENVO:xxxxxxxx)" | depth 5 m
CTCAAGGCTCGTTTGCCTCAACTTCGACGCCTCACTTCACGACCTTGAATGTCGCATCTCCTGCCTTCAACAAGTAGAAGCCAGAAGGCAAACCACCCAACCCGAGAATCGAAGCATCACCCTCTACCCGACCCTGTTGAATGAGTTCGCCTCGCAAATCAAACATGCGATATGTCGACAAGGCGAGGGATGGTGTTCCAAGAAAAATTCGATCGTCGAAAGGCACAGGGAATGCTTCTGCTACAGCATGTGGTGATGCACTAACCTCGCTCGTTCCTGCGCACCCTTCCGTGAAAAATTCCCACATGATTCGATTTGGGGAAACCCCATCCATGTCTTCTGTGAACCAGACATGATCACCCGGTGCCCCATATTCCTCGACCACGGTGTAGAAAGACAAGCATGTGTTGTTTGCACCACCCTGATAGGCGTCATGAGTGACATTGCCTCCATTCAATTCCGTGGAGACAAGGCTCGAAGCAGGGATTTGATTGTGCGTAAGCCATAGCCCAACCACGTCTTGGACTGGGGCGTAAAATTGGTCTCCATAATAGGGCAGCACAAAATCTGCAACACCGTGAAAAATAATCATCGGGAGCGGGTTGTTCTGGTCACAGCTGTCCATCCCGTCAAGCAGGGCTCCTGACATGACACAGACCGCGGAAAACAAATCGCCACGCAAACAAGCCAAGCTGTATGTCAGCATGCCCCCATTGCTATATCCAGCGGCATAGGTGCTCGACAAGTCCACTGCAAACTCATCGTGGATGTGACCAATCAACTGCTCGGTAAAGTAGATGTCATCCAAATAAATGCTCTCGCCACCATTGAATCCCGGCTCCCAATACGTGTCCTCCTTGGCAGGTCTGTATGCCGCCTGAGGGTAGGCTACAAAGAATCCTTCCTCATCAGCCAAATCATTCAATCCACTGCTGTCCAATTCATCCTCCCAGTAATATGCACAGCCACCAAAACCGTGATAGGCAATGACCAAAGGCAAATTGTCGCCCTTTTGATATCCGGCAGGCACATGGATAATGTACTCCCTTGTAATCGTTTCACCGTCCAAAACCTGGGTCATCAAACGATATCCAGGATGTTGGCAATTGATCGAGCACGTCGAGTCACTCAAAATTGGCGCAACATTTTGGGGCTGTGGGATTCCTTGAGCCATCGAAACAAAAGGCACCATTCCAAAAGACCAGAGAAACAAAAAAAGACGCTGCATGCTCATTATTTTAAAATTTATTTACTTCCTCGAAAGTATGCGAAGAGAATCCAATTGAAAAGACAAGTCAGCTTTGATTGACGCGTAAGTCGACGAGTCCGTGACATTGTCATTCTCATTGGGGTCCACCGCCAGGTCGAAAAGCATGGATGCCAAGAACTTATCCGACACTTTATGCCTGTACTCCGTATAACTGAAACGCTTGGTGGTGAGCGTTTCGCCGCCATGAAATTTTGAAAATGTCAACCGTTCATGGGCTGTTTCAAATTCGCTCGTGACGAGTTTCAAATCTGTACCCTGAACGTGAGGAGGTTGCGCCAAACCAATGACAGAACAGATGGTAGGATACAAATCTGTCAACTCCACCATTGAAGAAACATGTGAGCCTTGGCTCTGGTTTGGAAGACGAATCATCAAAGGGACTTTCAGTGAGGTCTGAAAGTTGCAATGCTTTGCCCAAAGGTTGTGCTCACCCAATTGCCAGCCGTGATCGCCCCAAACGACAACAAGGGTGTTGTCGGCCAATCCACTGTCTACCAACTTTTTCATCAATTGACCAAACAAGTCATCCACATAGCTTACGCAAGCCATGTAACCATGTCTCAAGACCAATTGCATCGAATCAGGCACGTCCAATTCAGTGTCGTCAGGAATGTCCTCATACGCTCTTAATTCCCCATAATCGTGCATGGCTTGCTCAGGAGCGTGTTGTGGTGCAAAACGATTCTTGGCCAATCCAATGGAATCCTCGTCATGAAGATTCCAAAATTCCTCTGGTGCACAAAAGGGAAGATGCGGCTTAAAAAAGCCCACCCCAAGAAAAAAAGGTTGATCAGAACCCGACAATCTTTCCAAGTCAGCCAAACTCTTCTCCAAAGTCAGGTCGTCACCGTAAATCGCAGAGGAAAGGCCTCGTTCGGTTGCAGGTCCATGGCCTCCAGCATTGACTGCTGCGACATTTTCAGGATTTTGGTAATCACGGAAATTGCGTTGAGGCCTCCAAGGTTGTTCGCTCCACGCCTCCTTCGAGTCCTGATTTTTATGCAGGATTTTCCCATTGGAAATTGTGATGTATCCGTTCGATTTGAGCCAAGCCGCCATGGTAGGCACATTCGGTGCATCTTCATCAGCACGTGACGAAAAAGTCCTGAATCGTTCAACATTGGGCCGTAAACCTGTCATCACAGATGCGCGAGATGCACCGCATACGGGAACTGCGCATACCGCGCGATCAAAAACAAAAGCACTTTCTGCAAAAGCATCAAAATTTGGCGTGTGCGCAATTGGGCTGCCATAACAACCAAGCTCAGGTCTTAAGTCATCAATGGCAACAAACAACACGTTGGTCCGCTTGTCAAGCGGCTCCACTCCAGTTTGTGTTTTGATCTCCACGGCGGCCCAGCTGATGCACAGCAAAGCCAGCGATGTTGATGTGACAAGAGCAATTCTCATTGGTGCAAAATCAATTGCGTGAGCACCCCATACAAGGAGCAAGATGCGGACAAATTTACAGGAGCAAGCTTCATCGGATCATCACGTAATTGGCGCTGAATGGTGGACATGAGACAACCAATTTGTTTTCAATGATGGGATATGATTGTGCTGGAACCTTCCAATACCTCTCTGGCCCACCCGCGGCGTGGGGCCCTGTCTCACCGTTGATGTATGTTTTACGCGAAAGAGGGTCGTCATTGTGCACGAGGTATTGATATGCTTTCCTCACTTCCCCCATGTTGACCAATTCAACTTCCAACGTACGCGCCTTTCGACTTCCATTTAAAATGACAAGTCCAGCCTCACCTGAGGAAAAACTCGAGGCATGCACCCGCAATTGTGGATCATCTGTAGGACAATCGTAATAGGTGTCACCAAAACATTTGTCATACATGTAGTAATGATAGAATGAGGGATGTGGCGTCAACTCTGGAACGTCAAATTCCTTGGGAGATGCAAAAACCCCATGATCTTCCCCATCTGCATAGCCATTTGAAATGTCCCACATCATGGCTGAACCGTAACCCTGACGGATGAATTCACCCAAAGCGTGAGAAATAAAGAGCCCAGCCGAATGTGAGACGTTGGTGGCACCATTCCCAGCGCTAATGGTTGCTCGGCTGCGGGTGTTGAACTCAGTCAATGCAATCGGCAGTGGCGAGTCAGAAGACTGCACCGTTTCAGCCCAAGCTTTGTTGATGACGTCAATGTGTGAATATGCTGTATCCACAGAGGCAAACATTTCTTCAGGACTTAAAACTGCCTTGAAATCGGTGAAGTAATCGTGCAAAATGATGTAATCGGCGACCTTGGCGACCTCCGGCAGAACCTCTTCATTCCACCGACTTTGAATCGGGTTGTTGGACTTTGGTTTTTGATATCCAACCACACCCACCTTGATGGATGAATCAGCAGCCTTCATTTCCTCGATAAAAGCTCTGCAGTGCTCTCCGTATTTCTTGGGGCTGATGTCTCCGCGGCCTGGGACGCTGAACCCAGCCTGCCATGGACCCCAATTTTCATTGCCAATCTCCCAAAACTGAATTCCAAGCTTGTTCTCCACATTGGCATGCCGAACCCAATCTCCAGCATACTCCGCAGCAAGCTGGACTCGTTTGGCCTCCTCTTCTTCTTCCCCGTAAAGCGCATACGAATAATTCACACAAACTGACCCTGTCGCTCCAGTAGTCAAAAGCAAATCGTAAAAATGCTCGGGACTGAACTTGAACCTGCCCTCGCGGCCCAACTTTGGCGGTGTTTGCCTCCCATTGTTTTTCCAAATCGTATCCGGGACACCGGGAGGACATTCAGACCGTACTGAGGCATTCCAAAAAAAATCGTTGGATGCATTTCCACCGGGATACCTAATGACAGAAATGCCCATGTCGCGCAATGGCAAAACAAACTCCTCCTTGTCAACATTCGAACGATTCACCCAAATGCCAAGGTTGTTTCCAAAAATGTATTGACTCACCTTGGTCAAAGGAGTCCCAAAATCAACTGATGCAAAAACATCCGGAGTTGTTTCGGGAGCAGCAATCTGCCTCACATTCTTCGGAAGTTTCGCTTTTTTAGGTTGCCAGTCGTCCAGAAACCAACCAGGGTTGCCATGCATCGGTGGTCGTTGCCCATGCAACGACACCACAGTCACCATCCCCAATACGAGACACATCAAAAACCGTATGTACGTTGTCTCAAAAATCACGGACAGATGGCTGAAAAGGTGGACAGCAACACGAGCAAATCCGACGTATTCACGCTGCCGTCACCATCCAAATCTTCGGGACAATTCTCATCTACAATCATCGAACAAGAGCCATCGTCAACGTTGGCCGCTGGATTAAAGTTGGCGGCTTCGTTGTACATGCAGCCCAAGACAACTGGGGTTTGGCAAGAACCATTGTCCGCCACTGCAAAAGGGTCAAATTCGAGAAAATTTGAATCCATGCACCCCTCAGTGCTGCAATAACCAGGTTCGGCAATGAGAAGCTCATATTGCGATGGAACTGCAATGCCTGTCTGAGAGTCGAGACTGTATGTTGAAACGAGTGCGGAGGACGTGTAGAGTTGATTGTTCAGTGTGTATGGCTCACAAGAAACGATTGTCTCTGTTTCCAATGCCGAAGCCCTCGAAAAGGCCAAGATTGAGTAAGCAGGGACGGTAAAGATTACCGCACCTGGCTCCAACGTTCCTCGACTCATCATACGTTCAGGGGCCACAGGTCCTCCCTCCACACTCGACGGACTGATGCCATTCAAGGCCACCAATTTGGAGGTCTCGTGCGGTGCACTCAAGACATCCCAATGCACATAAGGTCTAAACGAAGACGGAGAATCCCATGTGACGTTGCGCGCTTGTGAACTGGTATTGATGAGGACACCACCGCGTGCACCGTCGGCCTGCATCGTTTCAACTGCGTACACCCCAGAAATGCCCGTAATCATTGGCTGAATGGAAACTCCCAAATACTTCTGCAACAACCAACACGTCAAATATGTGGGTCGAGGAGAGGCGTCAGGTTGGAATGGGCTGTTTTTGGCCAACAAGCCATGGCTGCCCCCGTCTGGCGCAACGCCACTCTGCAAATTCCAAATCATCGACAAATCGAAGCCTTCTTCAATTTGGGCAAGCAATACACGTGCGATGAAGAGGGCATTGGCCATGGCCACCTCGCGGTTTCCCGTGTTGGAGTTGAACTCTGTGAATGCGAGCGCAAAATGATCTGGGTCCTTCGAGGTGTATTGCGATACCATGGACCTCACCGAAGCTGCGTCCTCCGACACTTCAGACACACTAGCCATCATTTGTGAGTATGAAATGTTGTTCTCGTTGGGACTGAAGGTAAAATAGTCGTGTACAATCAGGAAATCGGCGTGATTTTGAACCTCGGGCAACACCCCTGCAGTCCAATCGTCGTAATCCTCATCCAAAGGATAAATGACTGCCCCAAGTTGGATGGATGGATCTGCAGATTTCATTGAATCTGCAAAAACTTGGAACATTTCGCCATACATGGTCCCTGTAATCTGTTCTCCTTCGACCATATAACCAGCCTGCCATGGGCCGTAGTTTTCGTTGCCAATTTCCCAGTAGCGGACATTTCTGCCTAACGTCTGATTCACATGACGTACCCAATCCGCAGCATACCCCGCTGCATTCGCCACGCGGTCCTCACCAGGCCCGTATCGCGCAAATGAAAAATTGACAACGAGGACGGGTTCTGCACCTGTAGAATCACAAATTTGGAATAACTCATCAATGCCCATGTTGAATGCATCGGGGTCAATCAACCCATCAACAGTTACAACATCGTCCTGCAAAATTGCGACAGGGAGATTGCCATCCCAGAAATATTTGTTGCTTCCGTTGCCTCCTGGAAATCTAATGTAAGCGGGCCCAAGGGCCCGACTCCTTGCAACAAGGGCTGTATCCTCGACAGAGGCGTCACCCAAGAAGTGGGGATGAGTGTACCCAAAGTGACTGCCTTTGACAGGAGCTGAAATGCCCTGGGGCGACAGTACATATTCAGAAGGGCTTCCGTCATTGGGATTTTCCCACAGCACCGAAGTGGGTGGATGAAATTGTCTTGTGACAGAAATTGGAAAAACGTCATCGCCCTGACCAAAAAGCACATTGCACGAACCTGCAATGAGCATGATGAGGCTGAGATGTTTCATTTCCAAAAGCATCAAACAATCAAATCGATGTGACTTGGATGGCCTTTGTGAAACGTCGACCTTCTTCTCCATTCAAGACCAAAAAGTAAAACCCGGGCGTTAGAAATTGCACGTCGATTGTCGTCTGCCCCTGAATGGCTAACCGTTTCAAATGCTGACCTGAGCCTGACAACAAATTGGCCTCAACCACTCCCCACGATACAGGTATGTCGACATGCAGTTTTTGGCGAACCGGATTGGGAAAACACGACACTTCCGCAAGGATTTGCTCTTGCCCCAGACTTTGGGTGTCATTGGAACAAACATGACTTAAAGGCTTCAATGCTGCACCGTCAATGTAGTATGTGCCTGTTTCCAAGAATTGAAATTTGACAACACGAAGAGCATCGTACACCGTGGAATCTGCTGTGAACTCCCAGCAGTATTCAGTCCATTCCGTATCCGTTACAAATGACTCTGCATGCAGGCTCTGAAATGGCGCATCAGCGTACGCGGTAGATACATTGAACGCAAGGCCAGGCTCTGTCCCTTTCACCCAAACACTCACGGCGTATGTCGAATCTTGAACCACTCCAGCCCTGCAACTCGACAATTGAACTGAAGATGGCGCTTCTCCGGGAGAAGTCACTTCTGCAAATGCACAAACCACCCCATCATATGAGGTTGCTGGTGTCGCAGCGACAGTTGCTTCTGCATCTTCAGACACAGATACCGTCCACGAATCCAATGCCGATTCAAAATCTCCGTTGCATACAACAGGCATTGGCGGCACCTCTTCAAACCAGACATCGTCAATCCAAAACACCCCGCTGGATTGAAAGGCAAACTTGGCCAGACGAACACCATTGATTTCTTCCTCAGAATATGAAGTGAAGGTGAATTCCTGCCACTCCTCGGTCAACGTGGCTTCCGTCTCTCCGAACACCGTGTACGGAGCAGCTTGCAAAGCCGTCTTCGCCTCGAGCACTGCCCCGTTGAAATCGGATTTTGCTGAAAAGTGCACCGACAACGAGGTGGCCCCGGGCATGTAAGATGAACAGCTCGAGAAAATGGGAGAGCCATCCTCAACATTCACCGTCAATCTCGCCGATTGCGATCCTTCTGAGAATTCATTCACATCCAAATCAGCTGCAATTGAGCCATTGTTCTGATTCACCGCCCACGTATCCAAACCAACCTCAAAATTTCCTTGACAGATTTCAGGAGCGAGTTCCAAAATGTCAATTTGAATGTCGTCAATCATCACCGTGCCCTCTGTCAAGAATTTGAATTTGGCCAACCGCACATCTGACAGCAAATCATCGTCAACTGAACCCGCTATTTCATACTGCATCCAGTCGCTGGTTAAAACGACATTTGCTGAAGCATAATTGTTGTAGCCAGGTGACGCTTTTGAAATGGTCGCCAACACTTCCACGGCGTTGTCAGACTTTGCCCAAAACGACATGCGGTACGTTTGGTTGGCATACATGTCTGAGACACAAGCACTGAGCACACAGGTACCTGCACTCACATCTTGAATGTCAATGACCGCGCCAACTGCGCCCTCTGTTGCAGCGACTGCAGATGTGTCGAAGGTGGCAACCGCGCCGTTGTTGGCGAAATTCTGCCAATCCGTTAAACCTGTCTCAAAAGAGGGGTTGCACACACTGTCCGCTTGAGACCACACTGTCGAGATTCCAACAAACAAAAAAGAAAAAACGGCTGCTTTTTTCATCACAGTAAATTAAATCAAATAATGAATGGACAAGCTATGGAATAAGACCGACAAATGTCTTCGCCCCGTGGCTCAATGAACTTTTTAAAACGGCTGATCGAAAGTCAAAATGACATAGTCGACATCCAATCCATATGTGCCGCTTGCCGTTCCCGTTTGACTTACAGTACAATCCAAACGAGAAATTTGATCCAAGTCAATCTGACCATTGATCGACACATTGTTGCCAGACAAATCGAGCTCAAAATCTGACCAAGGGATGCTGATGCGATGCCAGGTGTTGTCGGCATTGACAGCAAGCTTTGTGGTGAATACCTCGTCCTCCCCACTCGTCACCAGTCCATCTCCGTTGGAATCTTCAAACAATTTGATGACGGAAGCAGACCCCTCGTAATCACTTCGGACGTGGACGTTCAGATACGTGTTCCCCAAACTAGACCCCAACAAATCTTGGGGGTCGAGCGGCAACCTAAGTGCACCAAACCAAGAACCTGCACCTGCACCAATGCCACGCATGTAAGCACCGCCCTCAACCGCATCTAACGCTTCGGTGACCACGTCAAGTGATTCCGTAAACTCTCCACTGCTGATGCTGAAAATGGGGTTGATCTCTTCAAAAGATGCCAGAAGCAAACCTCGATTGGACAAATCAGGTTGTTCCCACACAAACACTGAATCCAGTTTGAAATCGTCCGGATGATCGGGAAATTCGAGCAAACAATAAACCCACTCATTTTGTCTAAAAAACACGTTGTCACAATCTCCGAACCAAAGCACATCGAGTTCGTGCATGCCTTGACCTTGAAAGGCGTAAGTCGCCCCCGAAGTTTGGCCTGTCAATGACAAGGTGTAGGCCACTGGCAAATTGAAACCGCAAGAAAAACGAACCGTATCCCCTTGCTCAAAATGAACTCCATTCGGCATGTTGTGACTGAAGGCTTCTGTGTAATCGAGGTCCCCGTATAGGCTTTCGAGGTCGGGGCCTAGACTCTCCTCTTTCGCGCAACCAACGAAGCACATGACGACAAGACCGAAGGCCCAAGTGCCTAAAAGTTTTGGGTTAGATAGAAAAAACGACATGTCAGAATTTGGATTGAAAGAGAAACAGCACTTTTGAAATTGATCCATCATGGCCCTGCAGCGCGTCACGAAGCAACCACTTTTGCCATTGCGTCGTCAATTCAGTTCGATCATTGATTTTCCACGTTACTCCACAAGCGTGAAGCATGTCTGTCACATCTAACGTCGTTCGTTCAAAACCAATCACTTCAAAATTGATGTCCCGCACTGCAATATATTCAAGTCCTTGAGATGAAATTCTCTTGGCGCCATATCCAAGTTGAATGTTTTCACCCAGGGCCCAGTCGACACCCAAATCGAACACCGTAGAGGTAAAATCAACTGGATCTAATAGAATTTCTGGTCGTTGTACAGCTTGACTTTGCCATCCCCCTTGCATTTTTAAGGATCGATTTCCGGTCCAAAGTGTCGCCAAATCGAAGTGGCCAGCAATGGCATATCCGACGTAATTCCTTCGTGCCACACTTCCTTCCGGGGTCAAATCCTGAAGGGCAAAAAGACGGGCAACGACAGACCAGGGCTCCTCCGCATTTCCGTGTTCTAGTTCCATCTCCAACCCCCTGCGATTTGGTGTTGCCAAGCCATATGGACTTGCAGTACCGTACCTGGGGTCGAAAGTCATCAATTCGCGTTGAATCGCTCGATTCCAAGGACGACTGCCCCGGGGAATGTATGGTGCAGTCAACAGGTCTCCCTGAGACAAAGGACGAGCCCACGTACCGTTGCCGATTTGTGAAAATGACGATGGTGCGGCATCAAAAACAAGGCGCTTGGTTTGGGCAGCCGGTGCCATATACTCGTCTGACACTGAACGCGCAGAAATCAATGCGTTCCATGATGCGCCCAAATCAAACTGGCTTGAAACATGCCAATACCCACCTTTTGTTGGTGAATTTGAGTCTTTGGGCACACCATCCATGTCCAGCGAAGTCGCAGTGGAACCCCCAAGTTCAGCGTGTAAGTACCACTCCTCGCCTTTCCATTTCACCTCACCACCCAAATTGGCGACATGACTTCCACGGCCATCGGGAATGGTCTTTCCAAGAGTCGCAAAGTCTAGCACTCTTACAGCGGCCAAGATGTTGCTTCTTTCCCAAGACAAGGTCGAGCCCACCAAAACAACATCTGGCCGAAGTACTTCATCTGAAGCCTGAACGCGCGACACAAAATTTGACGTTTTCACCTCACCTCCATTCTTCATCAACCAATTTCCTTCAAATTTTGCTCCTCGCAATCTCCATGAATTTGACTCACTGAAATTCTCGTAGTTCTGAAGTTGTCGCCACTGAGAAAACAATGCGGACTCTTGAACGGCCCCCTCCGTGTTTGAATTCCAAATTGTGAAGGGCGTCCCAACCACATCGATGTCTCCTATCTCATAATTCCACCTCGGCGTGAGCTGTCCCGACAGCAGGACTCTTCTCACTTGTGCATAGGATGCGCTTGTGTCAAACAAGGCCAAATTGGTGCCCAATCGAAGTTCAGTATAAATCTCAGCCTTGGCAGTGATTTTTCCCCTCAAGGCCAAATCATAAATGGCATGCGATTCCACATTCACGTCACGCGCAATGGTATCCTCTGCAGTCAAAAAGCCTACATCGGATACACCCCGAGCCAAACCTCCAAGTTCAAACGAAGGATATTGAGCAGTTGCAGCCAATGGAATGCAAATCACTGACAAGATCCAAGCTCGCATGATTCGATGCCTCAAACATCTTATTGTAACACTGCGCATCAAAACTGTATTTTGAATTCAACTGTGGCCTCCCAACCCCTCAAGCGCATTCCCGCATCAGAACGGTCCTGATAACGCACTCTTTTGCTCCTTAAAAAGAGCGAGGAAGATTTGGTCATGCTGATGTCTAACCCTAAGCCCAGGGCCGTGCCTAAACCGTCCAGGTGCATCGGGTTTCCCTGTTCATTCACACCCTTCCCCTCGGTGTTTTCGTTGCCGACAATACGCTCCAGACCTGTGTAGAATACGAGGGCTGTTTTCTCATTCACAGGCACGTAACCATCTACTTCGTGGTAATGCGCGCGAACCAACGCAGATGTTCCCATCTTTGGGAGCAACGCCGGTTGCTCCTGGGTGCTCAAAAACTCTCCGAGATAGAACAAAAATGCGGGATTTTTGAGGCCCTTGTTCCTCCATTTGGCATTGATTCGAAAGGCATTGTATCCTCTGGGAGCCGAACTTACCTCCTCAGACAGAACGCCTACGCGTTGATATGCCCCTCTAAAAAATGTGGTGATTTCCCCGTTTGGACCTGCTTGCTGCTGAAAACGATCTACACGAGACATGTAGAGGCCTGTAACCTTGTGATAAAAGGTGACTTCGGAGGATAGATTCTCAAACTCCCGTGAAATCAAATAACCCAAATTCACGCGGAACGGACCTTGAGCCAAATTCGTAGTCAGACGAATGGTGGCTCGATTGTTTGCCATCAAATGCATCGGTGTCAAGACTGCGCCAAAGGGCCTGGCTCCGTCTTGAACCGTTGCTCCACTAAACGATGACGTTTCTGAGCTGAATCCATTCACAGACGTATTGATCAATGCTGAATGTAAGTTCACGTATGACTGAGATACTGCGAAGACCTCTACGTTCAATGGAAAACCAATCCATCTTCGGGGTAAACCCAAATTCGTTTGAAACGCGAACCCTCCTTGACGGACTCCCTGAGATGAGATTTCATGACGCCCCCAAGCCACATCGCTTTTCAAACTCAAGGCTCCCAATTTCCCTTTGTGTGAGGCGGACAACGCCGTCATCCCGTAGGATTCACCATTGGTCCAAGCATCCAAGCCCCTTGACCTCATTCCTCCCAGTTCGAATCGCTGAAGGCGGTATTTTTTCCCGACGCGGCCCGCGACAATGTGATCAGGCAAATTGAGGATGTTGAAGGGGGTTTTACCCACGACAAGGTCGACACTCATCTGACCGGGTAAGTCTTTTGCAGACCATCGCAAGCCGTTGAATTGTCTTTTTCCAAAATCCACCTCACGGAGGTAATCAGAACGACTGTGATAATTCTCATGCTGGACACCAATCGGCCAGACGTAGGTCCAAGCATTTCGGTCAAACAAAGAGTTTTGCACCTGCTTCGCAGAACTCATCAAAAAGTCTCCAAGCTCCACGAATTGAGTACCACCAAAAGACAATTTAAATTGGCCATAGTCCTTCACAGTTCCAGCAGTCAACACCAATCCCTGCCGTGACAACCTAAAAATTCTGTCATCCACGTCTGTTCCAGAAAACGGATCAAAGGTCAACAGCTGCAATGCAAGAAAACTCTCATCCGTAGGTCTAACAGTGACGTTGACATTCAAATTTGGTGCGTTGAACTCGTCATCAGCACGTAAAACCAACGGCGTGTTGTGGTCGCCGTGATGATGGCTCAAATCCCTGGCATATCCTAAAAAGCGGCAGTACCCCTTCACTTCTACGGGCGTTTTGAAAGTCGCTACCCCCAAGGGCACATGAATTGAATTGTTCACCACTGTCCGCAAAGAGTCTAGACCCGTATTTTGAGCCTGCAAAACATGAATCGAGAAAAACACAAGCGCAAACGCAAGGAAAACGCGGTACAAAAACCAATGAGGGCCCATTCCTTTGTTGCTTGCCTTACTCTGTCTGGGATTTTCGTGGGATGTCAGCTCTCGAACCAAACAGAACTCCCTCCCCATGATGTCCCCTTGACGTCCTCTGTGGTTTGGCTCGTGTGCGAAGATCAATCTCTTTTTATGCCGATGTATGGAGATTCGCTCGCACATATGCCTAATGTCCAATCTTTGGCTGAAGAAGGAACTACTTTTGACCATTTTTTTTCAGTTGCGCCTGTTTGTGCACCATCTCGTAGTAGCATTTTGACGGGCTTGCAGCCCTCATTCCTCGGGACTCACCACATGAGGGCTTACCAAAAAACTGAAAGCGAAGTTAACAAACACACAGGACTACCCTTGTACTCGGCACCTGCTCCTGAAGGCGTCAAGGCATTCTCGGAACATCTTAGGATGCAGGGCGTGTATTGCACCAACAACGCCAAGGAAGATTACAATTTCCTCACCCCTCCCCTTGCTTGGGATGCCACATCAAAGGATGCCCATTGGCGAAACCGTCCGCAGGGATCCCCATTTTTTTCCGTTTTCAATTTCAATGTCAGTCACGAATCCCAAATTTGGAAACGAGCTGACATTCCATGCGACATCTCACCCGACGACGTTGTCGTTCCACCTCTGCTCCCTGAGGACGATAAGGTCAGAGCCGACTTAGCCACGAACTATTGCAATCTGCAAGAACTTGACCGTCAAATAGGTCAGGTTTTAACCCAGCTTAAAGAAGATGGTTTGTACGAACAAACCACGGTCGTCTTCTACAGCGACCACGGGGGACCTTTCCCAAGATTTAAAAGGGCCTTGAGCGATGCGGGCCTGCGTGTTCCTTTGATCATCAAATGGGGACACAGCGCAGAAGAACCGTCTCGCAACCCCAACATGTACTCTTTTCTAGATCTCGCTCCATCTGTTTTGGCATGGATGGGATTGACGCCGCCGAAAACGATGTCGGGCATTCCCATTACGCCGAATGGAAAAGGCCACATGGAAGTTTATGGTGCGTCCGACCGATTTGATGAACAATTGGACAGAAGACGAACCATCCGAACGGCCAAATGGAGACTCGTGAGAAACGACTTCCCTGAAAAGCCCAAAGGGTTGGAGTTGGCTTACAGAAAGCGCATGAATACCACCCTAATTATTGACTCTTTGGCAGAGAATGGCATTCAACCGTGGCACACCTGGAAAAGAGGAACGCGCGAAGCTTTTGAACTGTACCATACCTCAGAAGACCCATGGGAACTGAACGATTTGAGCAATGAAGCGGCCTATGCAGACACGCTGATTGCTCTGAAACAGAAATTGGAACTGACCTTTTCAAAAGAGCTTGACCTCGGCCTTCTCGAGGAGGCAACCCTGATTTCTATGTTTGAAAAGCACACAGGTCAGCATGAGCTCAAGCAAGCCACGCTTGTTGAGTTAGATGAAGGTCTGGCTGTGATGCACGAAAATCCCAATGTGTCTTTAGGGTGGCGGTCTTTGGGAGAACAAACTTGGCACATTACATCAAACGGCAAAGTCATCATTCCCCCAAGAGATGCGGATGCTCTAGAACTTTTGGCAGCAAGAATAGGTTGGCCAACTCAACAAACCACAGCGAAAATTCAGCGGCAACCGATTGTGGAGGTCAATTTGAAAGACTCAATGTCACAATCTCGCCCGACAGCTCCACAGTGAATGTCCCGGCTTCAAAATTCATTTCACCTTCTCTGTCGACAAAACCAAAGGCTTCACTCGGGATGGTGATGGAACCTCTCACATTGTCGTTGGCTGGCACGGAGACCCGATCAAATTCGACGAGAACCCTTTTCCGCGGAGCCAAGCCACTGGCAAAATCGTCGCCGACAAATACATCCAATGCTTTCACAGCGTCGCGTGCACTTCGGTTGGAAATTTGGTAACTCAGCTCAACATCTTCGCCCAACCTGTTCTGAGGACTCGAAACTTGAAGGATCTCCAACTTCAAATTGCTGTAAGTCAGGCCATGCCCAAAGAGCCACTGAGGACGAAAGCCCTGGTCTGTAAATACGCCAGGAGGTCCTTGGGTCACCTTAGAGGTGAATCGGTGATCGTAGGGAATGAGGTCTCCAGAGTGACGTTGATAGGTGAACGGTAGCACCCCACTTGGGTTTGACAATCCTCTTAGCGTCCGGGCAATTGCAAGTGCACCTTGGGAGCCTGGAAGAAGTGCCAAGAGGGCAGCGTCCACGTCATCAATGAATGCAGAGACAAGGCGTCCTCGGCCCTCAAGAAGCAGCAGAACGACAGGCTT
>CESW01046307.1_pt1 | contig 15069 bp, 12 predicted proteins | sample 531171 | NCBI WGS metagenome assembly CESW01 (sample SAMEA2621859, study PRJEB7988) | marine metagenome | biome: marine biome (ENVO:00000447); feature: surface water layer (ENVO:00002042); material: "saline water (ENVO:00002010), including plankton (ENVO:xxxxxxxx)" | depth 5 m
CTTTCCGGAACTATTGAAAAATTTTCGGAATGGGACGCGAAAGGGTATTGTATAATTCTTGTTACTGGAAGAAAGGAATCACTTAGGAAAAATACTGAGAGGCAACTTTCTGAAGCAGGAATTATTTATGATAAATTAATTATGGGTATAGGTGGAGGATCAAGATATTTAATTAATGATTGTAAACCAGATGGAACTAAAACAGCCTTTGCATTTAGTATCAAAAGAAATGAAGGTATAGATAAAATTGAAATTTAAAAATGAATAATTTAGAATCATTAACCAGAAAATATTTCTATTATTGGAAAAATAAAAATGTGTTGGAATTGTCTAAGCTGTTAGATGATGAAATTATTCTTCAAGATTGGGAAAATTTAATCATTGGCAAGGAAGCCTTAATTAATTTTAATAAAGACTTTTATAAAAAAGCAGGTAAAATTAATCTTGACGTTATATCCTTAAACTACTTTAATAAGACATCTTTTTCTGAATTAAAAATTGATATTGACGGTGTTGAAATTATAGTTTTAGACAAATTTATTTTTAACGAAAAGAATTTTATTACCAATATAAGAGCTTTCAAAGGTTAAATAAAAATGAAAGTTTCAGAATTACCAATAATTTTTGTAGAAAATCCTATTTCAAGGTTTTATTTAAAAGTCTTGATTGACAAAAATATTTTTGACACTGAAATAATATATTTAAATAACACTTTCTCTATTCAATTTTTGGAAAAATTTAATTTCAAATCAATAAATCATTATCCATTATTATTTCTTAAAAAAAGGGAAATTATCTATTTTATCGATCAAGTTGAAGATTTTTTTAATTTAGAGAGAGGTTTTATTAAATCAGCATATAATTTTAAAAATATTAATTTTTTCAAGAATATTTCCAAAATAAATTCTAGATCTATAAACTCTGAAGAAACCATAAACTTTTTAAAAAGCCATAAAAGTTTTTCTTATTTGAATACTGGAAAGCAAATTTTAAAAGAAGTATTTCTTACAAAGAAATCTTTCTTTCATATACACCCAGGGTATTTGCCAAAGGTTAAAGGTGCGGACGGGACTCTCCATAGTATTCAAAAATTCAATGAGGTGGGGTGCTCATTCTTTGAAATGACCAAAAAAATAGATGATGGTAAAATCCTTAACCGGATTAAGCTTGATTTTAAACAGTTTGATTTTAAAAATATTAATTTTTTTGATGAGAAGGATCTTTATCGTCTCTGGTTTTCATTCTTTGATCCCGCCCTCAGGGCATACATGTTCAAAAGTCTAATTGAAAAAAAAATTGACACAAGTGATATGAAAATATATAAAACTTACGATCAGGAGGATTCTAACTATTATAGCTTTATGAGTGAAAACAATAAAAAAATTACTTTCAACAAAATTTTCAAATAATTTATCATGATAAATACTTTTCTTTACATTGATCCAGGAACAGGAATGATTATTCTTCAATTCTTTATTTCCTTAATTGCTGGAGTAGTAATTTTTTTCAAAAAAATTAAAGCCTCGATTTCAATTTTTATAAATTATATATTAAAATTTTTCAAAAAGAGTTAAAATAGATGCAAGTATTCATTTTAGGAGCTCAGAGGATAAGAGGGTGGGATTTTCCAAAAAAAAAGTCTCTATTATCAAAGAAGCTAATTAGTGGTAAAAGCTTTTTGGACTGGAATATTAGCACACTAAATGAGACAAAAATCAATTCTAAGTCAATTTTTTTAATCGCTGGCTACAGGTATAAAGAAATACAAAGTATTTTTCCAAATATCAATTTTATAATTAATCCAGATTGGGAAAAGACTCACGTATCTGGTTCCCTTCGACATGCTTTGAATTATTGGAATGGAGATGATCTTTTAATTTTCTATGCTGACACTTTAATTAAACCAAATAACTTAAAAGAATTCCTAAGCCTAACGTCAGAAAATTTAATTGCAACTAGTAATTTATCAAATGATAATGATAAATATGATGAAATAAGTCAAGAATTAGTTGAAATTTCAAATCAATATTTCACCTCTAATTTGGAAAAGGAGTCATTAAACAAAAAACAATTTACTGGATTAACTTTTTTAAAAAAAGATTCGGTTTCTTCTTTTAAATCATTTTTAGATAAAAATAAAACAATACATGATAACTCAAGATTATCTTCAGCATTACAGGATTTCTTAATTAAAAACCCAAGACACAAATTTAAAGAATATGACATTTCAGATTCATGGGTTGAATTAGATTCACTGAAAAACATAACACGATTCATATTTGGTTCAAAAGCTGAAACACTGCAAAGATTGAAGCCATTTATCAAAAAATCTTTTGTTTGCGACCAAATTTATTTTAATATAAACGATTGGGTGATTTCAAGGGATTCGATTATTCAAAAAATTCAAAATGAATTTGATAAAAATATAATAGTAAGAAGTAGCTCGCTTGAGGAAGATTCTTGGTATAATTCTATGGCAGGATCTTTTTTAAGTATTAAAGATATAGATCCAAACAATCAAAAAAAACTCATAGAGAGTATCCAGGAAGTCATAAATTCATACTCAAAAAATGACAATAAACCTAATTTGGGGAATCAAGTATTAATCCAACCTTATATTAAAAATGTATCGGTAAGCGGGGTTGTATTTTCAAAGAACTTAGAGGATGGCTCACCCTACTATTGTATTAGTTACGATCATTTATCAAAAGATACAGATAGAGTAACATCTGGCAATTCAAATCAAATAAATACCTTTAAAATTTATAGAGGATGCGATAAAAATTTAGTTAATTCTTTAATTAAAAAGATTATCCTATCTGTTGATGAATTAGAATCTATTTTAAATTATTCTTCTCTAGATATAGAGTTTATTATTGATAATAACGATGATTTATATGTTGTTCAGATTAGGCCAATTACTTCCCATAAAAGTTTGTTCGAAAATGAAGATTTCATTCATAATTTGAACAAAACTAAATTGGCTCTAAACTTTAGGTTAAAAAATAAAACACATTTGTATGGAGATTCAAATGTTTTATCAGACATGACTGATTGGAACCCTGCGGAAATGATAGGAGCTAATCCTAAACCTTTATCATTATCTCTTTATCAGAACTTAATAACAGATTCAACATGGAGAATTTCAAGAGGTATGATAGGCTACAATAACCCATCTCCAGAAAAATTATTATTTTGTCTAGGTGGTCACCCATACATAGACGTAAGGAATAGTTTTAATAATTTGATTCCAAACGATTTATCCCCTGTGTTATCAAACAAACTTGTTAATCACTACATAAATTTATTAAAACAAAAAAAGCATTTTCATGATAAAGTTGAATTTGAGATTGTGATTTCTTGTTTTTCTCCTGATATTGAAAAACATCTAATCAGATTAGAAAAAGATAATTTTACTGTAAAAGAGATTAGAGAACTTAAAACCAGTTTAAAAAAGTTAACCAATGACATTATTTATGAAAGAAATTTTAAAATAGATAAACTTATAGATCAAACATTAATATTAGAGAACAAAACAAAAAAAATTCTCCAATTAGAATACAAAGTTGATGACATACCAAGTATTATTCATCTTTTATTAGTCAATTGTATCAAAGATGGAACAATACCGTTTTCAATTTTAGCAAGATATGGATTTATTGGATCATCAATGATTAGAGGATTAGTTGAAATAGGGATTATCGATGAAAATGAAAAAAATCGATTTTTAAATTCAATTGAAACGGTTGCAACTGAAATGCTAATTGAAATGAATAAAGTTCTTGATAATAAATTACCATTAGATAATTTTTTAAGTAAATATGGTCATTTAAGACCCAATAGTTATAATATAGAATCTTATTCATACAATGAAAAGCCAGATTATTATTTACCTAAAAATAATAATAAACAAACAGTTGGATCAAAAATAGAGTATAATTTTAATGAGAAAATAATAGATTTAATTGATGCAGAATTAATAGAAATGGATTTTGATGCAGAACAATTATTATCTTTTATTAAAAAAACTATATCTGCAAGAGAGTTCTCCAAATTCCAGTTTACAAAAACATTGAGCAAGATCCTAGATCTGGTTTCTGAATACGGGGATTATTATGGTTTTAGCAGACGAGAAATGTCTTTCATTTCTATTCAAGATATTATAAATATTGAATCAAAAGCTTTATACACAGATCCTCAAAAATATTTAAAAAATTTAATTACTGAGGGCTTTAATTGGTATTCAAAATCAAATGAAATAAAAACACCAAGTTTTATTTCATCTAAACATGATTTTGATATCATTGAAAAGGATGAAAACTCCCCAAATTTTGTATCCACTAAAAGTATTGATGGAGAGCCTTTTTACTTAAATAAATTAGATAATAATAAAAATATTACTGGTAAAATTATATTAATTGAAAGTGCCGATCCTGGATATGATTGGATCTTTTTATATAATATAAAAGGGTTAGTAACAATGTATGGTGGTGCGGCTTCTCACATGACAATCAGGTGTTCTGAATTTGGATTACCAGCGGCAATTGGTTGCGGGGATTCTCTTTTCAATGAGCTCACAACGTCTAATCTTATAAATCTTGATTGCGCATCAAAAAAAATAACCATCTTAAGGTAATGAAAAGAATAGGAATTTCCCAGAGAGTTATTTTCGACAAAGCCTCTGCAGAAACGAGAGATGCTTTAGATCAAAGATGGTTTGACTTTATGAGTATTTTAAATATTGCACTTTATCCAATACCAAATAACATGAGCAAGATTTTGAGATATTTAGATTTTTTAAGGTTAGATGGATTTATTTTGTCCGGAGGGAATAATATTGGCTCCAGGAATAAAATTATATACAAGAATTTAACTCTTCAAGCTGACGACGTTTCATTGGAGAGGGAAAAAACAGAGATTGAAACATTAACATGGGCATTGTGCAACAAAAAGCCTGTAATTGGAGTTTGTAGGGGGATGCAATTTATTAACTCTTATTTTGATGGAGAACAATCTTTGGTTGATAAGTCTTTACACGTAAATAAAAATCACAAAGTAGTTTTCCATGATAATGATCTTTCATTAATTTATGGAAAAACTCACATAGTAAATTCCTATCATAACTATGGAATAAAAAAAGACATGTTATCAAATAAACTAATTCCTTCATCAACATTTAGGGATGAAATTGAAAGTTTTAAACACATTCATCAACCTCTATGGGGTATTATGTGGCATCCTGAAAGAAACATTAGATTTGATAAATATGATTTAAGTTTATTTGATAGGGTGTTTAATTTAAGATGAAAAGTTTTAAAGCGATAATTTTAGCAGCAGGTATAGGAAGCCGATTGATGCCATTGACCCAAAACAAACCTAAATGTATGATTGAGGTCAAGGGGAAATCAATATTAGAAAGGCAGTTAGAATTATTTGATAAAATGAGAATATCAAAAAAAATAGTGGTTACGGGTTATCTAAACGAAAAAATAAAAACAAATAATTGTATTAAAATAATTAATGAGGAATTCGATACTTCCAATATGGTTTATAGTTTAATGTTGGCAAAATTTTTTTTAGAAGGTAATATCATCATTTCTTATGGAGATATAATATATACACAAGAAGTTTTAGAGACCTTAGTTAATGACTCCAGAGATGTTGTTATAGCTTCTGACTCTAAATGGAAGGATTATTGGCGTGAAAGATTTGAAAATCCCTTAGATGATGCAGAATCTTTTGTTAAAGGAATTAATAAAACAGTAAAATCTCTAGGGCAAATAGAAACTAATATTGATAAAATAGAAGGTCAATTTATAGGGCTGATCAAACTATCAGATAAAGGCTGTAAAGAAATTATTTCTGCCTATAATAATTGTTTGACTTTAAAGATATCGTCTAAAAATGCATGGGGAAGTAAAAGATCATTAAAATTTGCATATATGACAGATTTGTTAAATTTTTTAGCAAAAAGAGGGAAATTATGTTTCAATGAAATTGATAGAGGCTGGGTAGAGATAGATGACCTTAAAGATTTAGAAATTGCTAATAATATTTCATGGATTTAATCTTTGTGTTTTGAAAAATCCATTAATTTCTCTGTTTAGCGAGGGAAACATTTACTTTTCCACTTTTAAGCCTTTGGTAGATTCCTTTATTGCTAAACAAATATATATTACCTACTATACTCTAGACTCAAAAGACGAAATTCTAAAAATTCAAAATGAATATTTAGACACTAAATACTTAGGGTCTAAGTTTTTATCTTATTTTAAATTCTCACTTATTTCGTCTGACTATTTAATAAGTACAACTCCTAATATCGGATCAACAGGTTATCCATATAAAAAACCAAGATTAGTTAAAAATTTAGTTCATGTCTTTCACTCAATAAGCGATATTTCGATATATAGGAAAGGCTCGTTGGACTCCTATGATTCAGTTATTTTGGCAGGTGAATTTCAAAAAGAATCAATAAGAAAATTAGAATCATTAAGAGGATTAAAAGAAAAAGAGCTTCTCCCCTTGGGAGTCCCTTATTTTGATTTTTTAATTAAAAAAGAAAAAAAAATAAAAAATTTAAATAAAACAATTTTAATTGGCTCTTCATGGGGAGATAAAGGTTGTTTAAAAAGCTATGGAATTGAATTTATAAATCAATTAGCAACAAAAGGTTATAATATCATTGTTCGTCCTCACCCTCACTCTATTATTTATGAAAAAAAGTTTATAAATATGTGTAGAAATGAATTAGAAAAAATTGAAAATATAACTTGGGATGACTCAATAAGTCCATCAAAATCAATGAATATTTCTGATATATTAATATCTGATACATCTTCCATAAGATTTGATTTTTTTATGATATATAAAAAACCGGTAATAACTCTTGAGATTAAAAACGAAGAAATGTTAGGATATGAAAGAGAGTTCTTAGGGATAAATTGGACAGATTATTCTAGTTACGAAATTGGTCCAGTTATTTCAAAAGATTCAATTTCAGAGCTAGGAAATCATATATCTCATTTAATTAATAATTTTAATATTGAAAAAGTTCCTAACTATAGGAATAAAACTATCTATAATTATGGAATGGCTTCAGATTGTATTACTGATCATTTTATAAAAAAATATAAAATGGAGATAATTTAAGATGAAAATTAATTTTAATAAAAATCTTTTTTTTCAAAAAATTTCTGAATTCTTTTCAAGAAGAAACCTTTTAATTATTTTCCTTCCTTATACAATTTTATCTAGTATTGAAAGTGATTATTATTATCAAAATGTTTTTCTTATTTCACTTTTATTTTTTTTTGTAACTGATTTAATTTTAAATAAAGTAAATATAAAATTCATTGACTATTTAATAGTTAATTTAATTTCTTATCTGTTTTATTCACTCATAATTTTTAAGGATACCTCCTATACATTTCACCAACTCAATTTTACTGTATTTAGTTTTATTTTTTTGATCTTTTTTGGATCAATTTTCTTTGTAATAATTTTTATATATAATAATTTTAAATTCTTTAATGTAGTTATTTTAATTTTTTGTTTTCTTCAGTTTTTTACCCCCAAAAAAAACTATTCACGAGAAGAAATTTTTCAAAAATATAACTTAACATCAAAAATTATTAATCAAGAAGAAGATGTAAAATCAGAGCTTCCAGTTATCCTTATCATTGTCGATGGGCTTACATCAGCCCAGGAGATTTTTAAAATAACTAATGATAAGAAAGATCTGCAATTTGATAGATTTTTGAGAGCGAAAAATTATATAATCAAACCAAATCTTGCTTCCAAATCTACATGGACACAATATTCGTTATCATCACTATTTAATTTTAATTTTCATGAAAGTGATACAATAAAAAAAATTGAAATTCTTAAAAATAGTTTTGCTTACCGAGATGATTTTAGATTTTTAACTTCAGATAATTCTTTAGTTGACTCTTTAAATAATCATAATATAAAATCATTTTCATATGGATTAATTCCATTTAAGAGTGGGGAATTAACTAATGATTTTGTAATTAATTTATGGGGAAAGGAAAATTTCAATTTTGAAATTGAAATGTTAAAAAACTATAAACTCTTTCAAAGCTTTTTTCATAAATCGGTGATCAATTTTATTGATCAAAGGTTTTTTGATGGCACACCTTATCTTTATGATATGAATAGAAAAAACACACTAGACCTTTTAAAAGACGTAAAACTTCAAAATAATTCATTTTATTACTTTCATTACTTCGCACCTCATGCTCCATTTTCATACTTTGAAGAATTTGAATATAAAAAAGAATATGAAAAATTAGAAAAGAATATGAGATTTAAAATCCATGTAAAATACAGAAATTTTATGATGAATAAGTTATCAGAAGCACTAAACATGGAGAAATTTAAAAATGCTAGAATCATTATTGCAGGAGATCACGGAATTAGAGAATCTATAATTGACGAAAATAATACAATGGGTGCTTTTAAGGGATATGATAATCGAACCCTCAGTAATTATAATTCAGTTCAGGATCTAGGATCTCTTATTTTTAATAGTTTTAAAACTCAGTAAAAGGTTAAATGCTATTTAATTCTATAGAATTTTTACTTTTTCTTCCTATTATATTTACTTTATATTGGTTTGTTTTTAATAAGAATATTAAACTTCAAAACCTTATTATTTTTTTAGGGTCATATCTATTTTATGGCTGGTGGGATTATAGATTTTTGTCAATGATTTTTCTGTCCACAGTAGTAGATTATTTTATTGGCGTGATGATTTTTAACAACTCAATCGAAAGAAAGAGAAAAATATTATTGATTTGCTCAATATTGTTTAATCTTGGTGTTTTAGGATTTTTCAAGTACTATAATTTTTTTGTTAAATCTTGGATCGATTTATTTAGCTTAATAGGCTATGAAATAAAAAGTATTTGGACATTAAATATAATTCTTCCTGTTGGGATATCATTTTACACATTTCAAACCATGTCATACACAATTGACATATACAGGCGTAAACTCCAGCCTACCAGAGATTTTGTTTCATTTGCATCATTTGTTTCTTTTTTCCCTCAATTAGTTGCTGGACCAATTGAAAGAGCAACTAATTTACTTCCACAAATATTGAACAGAAGAAAGTTTAAATATGAGCAAGCAACTCAAGGACTAAATTTGATATTATTTGGAATGTTTAAAAAAGTTGTTATTGCAGATTCTATAGGCCCAATAGTTGACGATATTTTCACAAATTATGAAACCTATGGTGGATTAACATTATGGATTGGCGCCATTTACTTTTCATTTCAAATATATTGTGATTTTAGTGGATATTCGGATATAGCAATTGGTACAGCAAAACTATTTGGAATTGAATTGATGCAAAACTTCAAGACCCCCTACTTTTCAAGAAATATTGGCGAGTTTTGGAGAAGATGGCATATTTCTCTTTCTACTTGGTTTCGAGATTATCTTTATATACCTCTTGGGGGATCAAAAGAAGGAAAGATTAAAGCAATCAGGAATATTTTTATAATATTTACAGTGAGTGGTTTCTGGCATGGTGCTAATTGGAATTTCATAGTTTGGGGATTATTTCATTCAATTCTTTTTATACCTTTTTTTCTTTTTAATACGAACAGGAAATATTTAACATCCGTAATCGCTGAAAGATCATACTTTCCGTCAACTAAAGAAACTATAGAAGTTACTTACACTTATATATTAATTGTTATTTCTTGGGTACTTTTTAGAAGTGAAAATTTAACTTCATCTTTTTTTTATTTAAAAAAAATGTTCTTTGATTTTGAACTAAATTTTCAACCTTCAGGAATAAAATATATAGTATTTATTTTTATTCTTTTATTGATTGAATATTTACAAAGAAAGAGTAAAATATTTGAAAATATTTTTAATGAAAATAAGTATTTAAATAAATTAACTAAATGGCTTATTTTGTTATTGACCATTAAATATTTTCTCCAAAACCTAGGGATGAATCAGTTTATCTATTTTCAATTTTAAATGAAACAGTTCTTAAGAAAAATATTTAAAAATTTACAAATATTAATACTATTAATTTTTGTAATTAAAATCCTGCCTAAAGAGTACATTATGTCTAGTAATTTGGAATTTGTAAAACAGCTAGACACTCACAATAAAATGATTGATGTTTCAAAAAGTGAAATAAATTTAGTTATAGGAGATTCAAGGGCTGAATTTGGGTTAATTGATCCAAAATCATCCTTTATGAATTTAAGCCTTGGGGGTTCGACACCATTTGATGGTTATTTGACAGTGAAAAAAGTATTAAATCAAGGAACAAAGATTGATTCAGTTATTATTTCATATGGACCACTGCTGGTTCACACTCAACTTACTTATTTTTCTCGTACAAAATATTATGATCTTTTTAATGATGAATTTTCAAAAAAAGAAATAGAAATTTTAGAAAAGATCGAAGATCCTGTTTATAAAGATTCTCATGGGTTTATTCATTCTTCAATTCCTGAAAATCTATACCCAATTTATTTTTCCATTCTAGATTTCACAACTGCAATAACTGGCTTACCTTATTCAGCTATGAATAAAATAATTAACCTAACTAAACCACTTGAAGATAAGATAAATAAAAACCCTTACTGTATTTCTCCTGAAATTGCAAGATCTGGCTCATATAAAAATTCTTTAGCAAATAGTATTTATTTAAAAAAATTAAAAAAATTACTGGACGAAAATCAAATAAAATATTTCTTTGTTTACACACCATTGATAAAAACCTCAAAATTACCGCAACTTATTTCATATTGGGATTACTATTATGACAAGACAAAAATTTTGAATCCAATAAATACTAGAACTCCATTCCTTAATCACGATTTATTTCGTGATTGTGCTCATCTGAATTTTAAGGGGGCAAAAATATTTAGTGATAAAATTTTTAAAATATTAAGAACAACTAAAAAACAAACCGAGACAAAAAATGCTATACTCTGATATAAACAAACTAAAAGATTTTTTCAAATTTGATAAAAATAGGAGTTTTAGAAACAAGTTAATTGCATATAAAAACACAATACCACACTCCGAACATTATGACTACGGCGAAGGATACTTTTATCAATCACTTGAAAAGATAAATCTTTCAGGCTTAAGAAGTTCAAAAGACAGATTAGAAAATTATGATATTGATTCATTTATAATAGATGCAAATATATTGGATATTGGATGTAATTCAGGGTTTCTTATTTTTCAATTAAATGAAATATATAGTAAAATAGTTGGTATAGATCACAATAAAGCTTTAATAGAGATGGGCGATATGACAAAAGATTATTTATCTAAAGATAAAATTAGTCTTATTCATGGAGATTTTATGAAATATAATTTCAAACAAAAATTTGATGTTATCTTTTCATTTGCAAACCATACAACTTATGATAAAGGAATAAAAGATGCCAAAAAATACTTTGAAAAATGCACAGATCTATTACAAAAAAGAGGCTTTTTAATTGTCGAATCGCATCATCCAAATTATGAAGATCAACAAGATTTTATGAAAATTATTGAGTCAATTACTTTTTCGAATAATTTTAATATTGAGAAACAGTTTACAATTAAAAGTCCTAATTATTATGATAATGAGAGGACATTTATCATTCTTTCTAAGAACTAAAATTTTTCCAAAAATTTAAGATTTAAAAACCAATTTGTTAAATAAAATTAAGTAATAAATAATAAATTTCAATGAGAATAGCCTTGTGCCTAACTGGTTTATTAGGAGGATTGAATGGGAAAAATGGTATTGGAAAAAAGATAGACCCAAGAAATGGTCACTATTGGTTTAATATAAATATTTTAAAAAATCAAATCGTAGATGTTTTTTTTCATACTTGGGGTGATTTTGACAGTAATCTTGTTTCACTATATAATCCCAAAAAATATATTTTTGAAACGCAGTCAGATTTTTCAGAGGTTGATTATAAATTTTATAATTGTAATAGCTATGATGAATTGTATAAAAAGGAAAATAAATTAAATAAAAATCATGTAACTAATATCGAGGAAGTCAAGATCTTGAAAGATCAAATATTTAGATCAAATAGTAAATGGGCTAGTACATATAAAGCAATTAATCTGAAAAAAGAATACGAAAATGAAAATAATTTTAAATATGATTTTGTCATTATCTCAAGATTTGACATTGCCTTAACAGAAAAAATAGATTTTTCAAAGCTTAAAAAAAATATTCTATATCTATCTAAAAGAGGAAAAAAACAATCGGCTAGAGATTTTGCCTTCAACGATCTAATTTTTTTGGGAGACTCTCAAATTATAGACTTGTTTGTAGAAATTTTTCCTCAAAGAAATAAATATTCTATTGATCCAATTTTAGGATGCTATGAACATATTAGTAAAAATTGTATTAGATGGAATAGTATTTTTGAATTTGGAATAAACACATTTATTCTTAGGTGGAATCAGCATTTAATGAAATATGATCCTCAACTTTATTATTTTATAAAACATAAACTTAGAGAAATAAAAAAAAGAATTTTAAATGTTTAGGTCAGATATTAAAGGTTTTCGGGATTTTATTGAAATCATCCAAAAAACTAACCTAAAAAAATTAGTTTTTTTATCTATATTTTTATTTTTGGGAGTTCTGATTGAATCGTTTGGTCTTGGTATTTTATATCCAATATTTGATTTTTTACTTAATAATGACTCAACCAAGTTTTTAATTTTTGAATTTGAATCAAAGTCGGATGTTATAAATTTCGTACTATTATCAATTGGAATTATATATATAGTTAAGACGTTATATTTAACCCTATTAACAGTCAAACAAAATAAATTTATTTCGTTTGTTACGGAAAAAATTTCAAATGAAATTTTTTCTGGATATGTAAATAGTCAATATAGTTTTCATTTGAAAAATAATTCGTCAGAATTAGTAAAAAATATTCAAGTTGAGTTATCAAACTTTACATCTTATCTCTCTTCTGTTATATTTATTATTTCAGATTTAATTTTGGTTATTGCAATTGTTGGAACTTTAATTTATTTAAATCCTACAGGTACAATTTTACTTATTATTTATTTGGTCGTAGCATCTGCGTTTTTTCTTTTCTTTACTAATAAAAAATTAAATTTTTGGGGGTTAGAAAGATTCAGAATTGATAAAATCCTGGCGTTAATTTTGACCGAATCACTCAAAGGAATTATAGATGTGAAAGTTTCAAATCTTGAAACATTATTTATAAAAAGATACAAAGAATTTAATAAAGATAAGTTTGAGTATTATTGGAAACAATTAACACTTGGTCAAATTCCAAGATTATATTTAGAGCTTATATGTATTTTTGGGTTTATTTTTTTTATTCTATTAACTGTATCCGATACCAAATCAATAAATACAATATTACCCCTAGCCTCAGTATATATAGCAGCTTTTTTCAGAGTTTTACCTTCAGTTAACAGAATACTATCCTCTTATCAACAAATGATTTATTATTTACCTTCTGTTGAATTAGTAAAAAAAGAAATAAATCAGAATAGATTAAATGTAAATAAAAAAATAATCATTAATAATTTCAAAAAAACAATTTATTTAAATAATATTTCTTTTAAATATGACAAAAAAAGAGTTTTAAATGACTTCAAATTAAAGTTTCAAAAAGGGAAAACATATCGAATAAAGGGACCTAGTGGTTCCGGGAAAAGCACCTTAATAGGAATAATATTAGGTCTTTTAAAGCCCAACGATGGGGATATAATTATTGACAATAAAAAAGTAATTGATTTTAAATGGTCCAAAACTTTAAGTTATGTTTCTCAGAACATATTTCTTTTTGACGGGACTATTGTCGAAAATATTTGTTTAGGAATAGATAAATCAAAAATTAAAATTCAAAAAGTGAATGAGGTTTTGAGAAAAACTAATTTATATGATTTTGTCTATTCATTAGACGACAATATAAATCATAATTTGGGTGAAAATGGAGTTAATTTTTCAGGAGGTCAATCTCAAAGATTAGCAATAGCAAGAGCTTTATATAAAAATCCAGAAATACTAATTTTAGACGAGGTTACCAGTGCTCTTGATTCAGAAAATGAAAATAAGATATTAGAAACTATCAAAAACTTAGATGGTCAAACTACATGTATAATTATATCCCATAAGGATAAGGTTAATAAAGTTTGTGACGAAATTATAAAAATAGATTAAGAATAAAATTCATTAAAGCAAATAAAATCAAAATATATTTGAGATGTTGAATACAATTTTTTAAAAGAAAATTTCAAAGAATATTTAATTGAATAAATTAACATGAAAAATAGCCATTTAAAAGAACTTAAAAGAGAGGGAATAGTTGTTATTGATAATTTTTTTACAAAGAAAATATGTGATAAAATTATTGGACAAATAGATAATTTCTCCATGAAAGAAAAAGTGATTAAAAAAAAAGATGAAGGGCTTGGTGGAGATCTTAGAGTGTTTGGTTTTGAAAAATTTTCTGATGAAGCACTTGAATTTTCAAATAATAATTTATTACTAAAAATGGTATCTGACTATTCTAATTTAAACCTTGAGACTAAATCAACTCTAGCCGGTAAAGTTGTTTATGAGAATCATAAACAAACAAATAGTGGTGGTGATTGGCATAGGGATTCGGATATAAAAGAACTCAAGGCGATGCTATATTTATCTGATGTAAATTCTAAAAATGGGCCTTTTTGTTTCATAAAAGGAAGTAAAGATTTTGATTTTAAAAGAAGAAATAAAAAATATTCATTTTTAAGAAAAATTATTTATGTTTTAAGAGGATTACCTTCAAAACCACCCAGATATAAAAATGATTTAATAATGAAAAATCCAGAAACAGTAAAAAAAATAATTAAAGTCACTGGTAATGCTGGCACTCTAGTAGTTTTTGATGGCAGTTATGTTCATCGTGGAGATGTAATAAAATCAGGAGTAAGATATAGTATAACTAATTATTATAGTCCCGTATTAAAAAAAGGAATAGTTAGTTCTATTAAGAAAATAATTAAAAAGTATTTGTTAAA
>CESW01062698.1_pt1 | contig 15039 bp, 12 predicted proteins | sample 531171 | NCBI WGS metagenome assembly CESW01 (sample SAMEA2621859, study PRJEB7988) | marine metagenome | biome: marine biome (ENVO:00000447); feature: surface water layer (ENVO:00002042); material: "saline water (ENVO:00002010), including plankton (ENVO:xxxxxxxx)" | depth 5 m
AAGCATTCATGAATGTAATTTATTGTCATTCAAAAGAAATTTTTATTCTTTCTTTCTATAGATCTTTGATACAATTTAAGGCTTCAACTTGAATTAATGCAAATAAGTGAATTATTAATGAGATAATATCCTTATTATAAGATTTATACTTTTTTTACCTGAATGACAAAAGAAGTTAGGAAAAAAGCTATAATTACCGGCATAACTGGACAAGATGGAAGTTATCTGGCAGAAATATTATTGGAGAAAGGTTATGAAGTTCATGGAATAAAAAGAAGGTCAAGTTCTTTTAATACATCTCGCATAGATCACCTATACCAAGACCCACATGATTCCAATCAAAAGTTTTTCCTTCACTATGGTGACTTAATTGACAGTACAAATATATTAAAAATCATTGAAAAAGTTCAGCCAGATGAAATATATAATTTAGGAGCTCAGAGTCATGTAGCAGTTAGTTTTGAAACACCAGAATACACTGCCAATTGTGATGCATTAGGCATTCTCAGAATACTTGAGGCTGTGAAAATCCTTAATCTGACCAAAAAAACAAAAATATACCAGGCAAGTACAAGCGAACTTTATGGACTTATTAGAGAATCACCTCAAAAGGAAACAACTCCTTTTTATCCTAGAAGTCCTTATGCTGTTGCAAAATTATATGCATATTGGATAATAGTTAATTACAGAGAAGCGTATGATATTTTTGCCTGCAATGGGATCCTTTTTAATCACGAAAGTCCAAAAAGAGGAGAAACTTTTGTTACCCGAAAAATTACTAGAGGTCTCGCGAGAATAAATGAAGGTTTAGAAAAGTGTCTATATATGGGCAATATTAATTCAAAAAGAGACTGGGGACATGCAAGAGATTACGTATATATGCAGTGGTTAATGTTACAACAAGAAAAGCCTGATGATTATGTTATAGCAACTGGAAAGATGGTAAGCGTTAGAGAATTTATTGAGTTATGTGGCAAAAAGCTTGGTTGGAACAAGAATGATAGTTCCCCTGCAATAAATTGGGAGGGGAAAGGCATTGATGAGGTAGGTAGAAGAGCAGATACTAATGAAGTTGTTATTAGGATAGATAAAAGATATTTTAGACCTACTGAAGTTGATGAATTGTTAGGAGACTCTACCAAAGCAAAAGAAAAACTAAACTGGGAGCCACAAATATCTCTATCACAACTTATTTCAGAAATGATAGAAGAAGATTTAAAAGAAGCAAAAAAAGAAGCAATTTTAAAAATGAAAGGTTTTTCAGTCTATAGTTCCAAAGAATAAAAAATACCAGCTAAAGAAAAATGCAGAAAGAAATCAACCTTAGCGAAAAAATTTTTGTTGCCGGAGCAAATGGTATGGTTGGAAGTGCAGTATGCAGAGAATTAATAAATTCCGGTTATGGGAAAAAAGAAAATAATGCACTTTTACTTGTTCCTTCAAGAAAAGAATTAGATTTGCTCAATTATGCTGAAGTAAATAATTGGTTTACATTAAATAAACCCTCTGTAGTTATTTTAGCTGCAGCGAAAGTAGGGGGTATTCAGGCAAATAATCAAAGGCCTGGAGAATTTATACTTGAAAACCTGAAAATACAAAATAATGTAATTGAGCTTGCATGGAGACATGGAGTAAAAAAATTTCTTTTTCTAGGTAGTAGTTGTATATACCCTAAATATGCCAAACAACCAATTGAAGAAAGTTCACTTTTAAAAGAAGAATTAGAACCAACTAATGAATCGTACGCGATCGCAAAAATTTCAGGTATTAAACTTTGTCAGGCTTTGAGAAAACAATATCAATTTAATGCAATTTCTTTAATGCCTACAAATCTTTATGGACCGGGAGATAATTATCATCCAGAAAATAGCCACGTTATGGCTGCTCTTATTAGAAAATTTTATATAGCCTCAAGAGATTCATTAAAATCTGTAAAATGCTGGGGTACAGGTTCTCCTTATAGAGAGTTTTTACATGTAGATGATCTCGCAAATGCCGTTATTTTTGCATTAGAAAATTGGAATCCTGATTCAAAAAATGCCCCAAGGGATAAAAATGGCGAACCTCTTTTAATATTAAATGTTGGAAGTGGAAAGGACTTAACAATAAAAGATTTAGCTTTAAAAATTGCATATCATGTTGACTACAAAGGAGATATTATATGGGACTCTAATAAACCGGACGGAACTCCAAGAAAATTATTAAATATAGAAAAAATAAAGTCTCTAGGATGGGATCCTAAAATAGATCTAGATGATGGAATAGTTCAAACAATCAAATTATTAAAAAACAAAAATAAATCAGATGATTTTTACCTTTAAAATTTTATAAAGTATTTATTTTAATTCTTTTAAAAACTAACTAAATAAATTTAGTTTCTCCCTGAAATTCCATCGAATTCTGATAAAAATAATCAAATATATTATATTATTTTTAACTAAAATCTTACCAAAAAATTACTCAGCTTTAAAGGTAAGTTGATGAATAATTTCAGCTATTCACTTTTGCATAATCTTACTCACAGTAACAAAAAAATAATCTTATTTGTATTGGAAATTTGTGAATATTAATTATAGATTTTTAAATTTTTAAGTTCCTCAGTTATGTTTTATTGTTTTTATAAGTATCTCGTTAATTCATTTCTATTCTTCAAATACAATGATACCAAATAATTTTTTTCCACATAAATCTAATCTATTTTTCAAAATTTCAATTTCTCTTTTTGTTTCCTTTAAGTTTTTTATAATTAAAATGTTTTTATTTTTATTATCTAATTTATTAAAGTCATTTTCTATAAAAAATTCATTTTGCTTGCCGAAAATAATTTCAAATAGTCGTTCTGACTGATTTCTTTCTATTTTCCTTGTTCCAATAAAGCTTATATTTTTATCAGAATTAAATAATAGTATTTCATCTCGTAAAATAACATTAGAATTTATTTTAAAAGATTCATCGGTTATGTTTATTTTTTCAATTATTTTGACATTAAATTTATTTTCTAAGAAATCATTTTCGTAAATAATATCTGAAGTATTCTCTTTGTAAAAAGCAGCTAAATATGCAAATATAATTCCAATTAATAACCCAATTATAATTATTCTTGGCTTATTAGGTTCTACAGGGAAGAATTCCAATGTTGGTTGAGTTATTAATTCCCAAGGATCTTCTTTCTTCGACTGATTAAGATTAAATAATCTAATCTTATCTTCTAGATAAATTAAAGTATTTTCATCTCTGGCAGCCTCTCTTACTAATTCTTTATATTTAATTATTACACCTTTTGGTCTGCTTGCTGCTTCCATAGTTGATTCAACTTTAATTTTAATTGCTTCGAGATAACCTACTGTTCTCTCTTTTAATTGATTAATTAAAATTTCTCTATTTAATGAAACTCTTTTAATTAATGGGTCATTTTCTTTGAATTGAGTTTTTAGATTGGCTAATCTAAAATCTATTTCTTCTAATTTTTCTGGTAAACCCTCTTGAAGAGATTCGGGAAGTATAAGACTTAAATATTGGATTTGAACTGATTCAACATCAAATTGACTAATTTTATTTAATTGGAGGTTAATATTTCTTAATTCATTAGCAGCTTTTACTCTTATTGACTCAATATCTAAATTTGACATAACAGAACTATCTTCTAAAAAAGATTGATCCCCTATAATATTTAAGTTTGGATTTGATTTCATTTTTGATGGAATATATTCTTTTAAGCCAAAATCTAAAATTGTTAAATCTTGATCCATCGCAAATTGTTCAGCAATTTTTAATGAATTTGAACTTTTTTCTTTATAAAGTGCAACTTGATCCGTTAGATATTCGCGATTTAATTCCGCCGATCTTTTTTTCGCTTTACCAGAATAAATTTGATAAGTATTTGAAATCTTTTCTAAAACTGGAATTATAAAATCTTTATTTTTGTCTCTATATTTGATATTTAAAACTTTTGTTCCAGTCTCTAAACCTATATCAATTTGTTTTTCCCAATCATTAAATCTTAAGTCTCTGGAATTTTTTAAGTCTCTTTGTTTTTCTCCTAATACAAATTCAAATACGGGCATTAAAACTGAAGGACTTTTTAAAATTGCTACTTCGGTTTTTAATTCTGGGGTGCCGCTATTTGCAGATATTATTGAATTTACAATTTCATTCGGTTTTTCTATATTTTGAGTGTATTGACCACCTAAAACAATTTGGAATTCTCCTTGCCAAATTTTCTTTTTAAAAAAAATATAGATAAATGAAAAGAATAAAAATATTGATGTAACTGAAAGGATTAATAATTTCTCTCTTTTGAAAATATTAAATAAAAATTTTAAATCAATATCATTATTTGAGTTAATCGTCGAATTCATGAAAATATTAATTAACTTTATTTTATTTATTTTTAATTATAGATCATATATGGTTTAGATAATTAGTAAAAGTTTGTTATTTAAAATAATATTAAATTAAGGTATTATTTTGTTATGAGCCTAATAAAAATAAATCCTAATAAGCCTTTTCAGAATAAAGTTTAAAAATTGTCTTCAGAACGATATAAAAATCAGTAAAGAAATTCCATTCTCTTTGGTACTCTAAATCTGCGTTGATTCTATTTTGCATATCTATTAAGAGTTTTGTTTCTCCCCTAAAACCTTTAACTTGTGCTAGACCTGTTATCCCAGGTTTTAGGAGATGCCTTTGCATATAGCCAGGAATTTTTTTCCTATATTTTATGTTATGAATTACTGCGTGAGGCCTAGGACCAACAATACTCATTTCCCCTAAAATAACGTTTATGAATTGAGGTAGCTCATCTAAACTCCATTTTCTTAAGAATTTACCAATTTTCGTAACTCTAGGATCGTCTTTAGAAGCCTGTTTGAGATTTTTGGAATCCCCTTGTTCAAGAACATACATTGTTCTAAATTTTATACATTTAAAACTATTTCCATCTAATCCATATCTATTTTGTCTAAAGAAAATTGGACCCTTGCTTTCAGCAATTATTAGTATGCTTATTAAAAAAAATATAGGCGCAGTAAAAAACATAATTATTATTGAAAAAATTAGATCAAAAAATCTCTTATAGACTAACTTAAATCCAGATAATTCAGAACCCCATAAATTAAATATGCTTACATCAGCTATATGACTTATGTTAAGAAACATACTACTTTTATACCAAGATGGCATATAAGAAATTCTTTTGCAAACATCTCCAAATTCCATAACAAGTTCTTCACAAGAAACTTTATTTGTTATGTCATCACTGAATATTATCAAATCTATAGAATTTCTACTAATCCATTCTTTGAGATCTTTAAGACCACCCTTTACAAAATTCATATTTTTTAAATTCCTCTTGTCAGTGATTTTTTCACTAGAAAACCAAGCTTTGATTTTATAACCCTGATACTTGTGTTTTCTTATATTATTAATGAGAAATTTCGCTGACTCATAATCGCCCCAAAATAAAACTTTTATTCCTTGATCTTTTCTTTGCCTATAGTTTCTTACATAAAGTCTTCCAATAATATGAAAAATAAAGAAAGATAGAAAATATATAAAATAAGTAATTATAAAACCTCGATCTATAACTATAGGCTGATTAAAAAATAAAAAATAAATTGTTAAAGAAAAAAAGTTTGAAATTAAAAAAGCAAAACAAAGCCTTCTTGTCAAGAAAAAAAGTGAAGAATATTTGTAGCTTTTGTATAAGTTGGATAGATCAAAAACAATTGTTATGGTAAGAATATTTATAATTCCCAACAAAATGTTTAAATTATCTACTTGATAAATTTTATAGATTGTTAGATTAGAAAAAATAAATGCAATAAGAATATCTATTATTTTTTGAATCTGTATTAGATCCTTACTATATAAAAATAATTTATTATTAAATATATTAAATTTCATCTAAAAAATTTTTTGAAACCAATTAAAGAGGGTTTTTGAATTTTGCAAAAATATTTGTATAAAAGCAAAAAACATAAAAGAACTAATAGCAATAAAATATCTTTTAAATAATTTTCTAGGGTTTTGAATTAATCTATATAACCATTCTAAACCCAACTTCTGTAAGTATATAGGAGCTCTGCGACTTTTATTTGAATAAAAGTCAAAAGCGGCTCCTACAGCTATCATTACTGAATTAATTTTATTTTTATGTTCAAATATCCATTTCTCCTGTTTTGGATGGCCTAAACCCACAAAAAATAAATTCGGTTTAATTAAGTTAACTCTTTCTATTAATTCTGCATCCTCTTTTTCCGTTAATTGTCGAAATGGTGGAGATTCTGTAAATACTTTAATGTTTTGATATTCATCTGAGATCTTTTTTTTAATTAAATCTAATACTTCATTTGTTGATCCATAAAAAAAAATTGTGAACGAAAGTTGACTAGATTTTTCTATTAGAGAACTCATTAAATCATGACCACTAATCCTTGTTTTATTACCATTACCACATAAATAAGAGAGCCATGTTAGAGGTAATCCATCTGGGAGAGATAAATCTGCAGAATTAAGAATCTTTTTTATAAATAGGTCATATTTAGCTGAGATTATTCCATGAACACTTGTTAAAAATACTGTTCTTGATTCTTTAGCATGGCCCCAATTTAGAATTTGTTCAATGCATTCTTCCCAATCTATAAAATCTATAAACGAATCTATTATTTTAAATTTTTTTTTTAAAGCCATTTGTTGTTAAACTAATAAATCTGCTTAATTTGTTAAAATCAAACACCATACTATAATGATTATCGCAATTAGACTATAAGTTATTAATTATAAATGATTTTTGTTAACTATTTATTTTTATTATTATTGTCCATTTTGATAATTTTTAATAGAGGTGGAGCTGCAGTTGGGTTTGGAAATATTAATGCAGTAAGTTTATTGCTTGCACTTATGCCAATTTATTTTGTAAAGTCTCTCAAAATTATTAATTTAAAAACTGATATTTCTTTATTGTTATTTGTAATTACATCAGTTTCTATTGCATTTTTTAAGGTTATTTTAACCGACATTGATGCTTCAAATGTAAGGGAGATTGGGATCTTGTTATATCCAGCCGTTATTTTTGCGGGAATTTTCTTTACTGAATACAAAAAGAAAATTTTTTCTATCTTTAAATATCTAAACTTCATATTTTTGATAGCCACAATAAATTTCCTAATTTCTCCAGTGATTAAAAAATTATTTATTAACTTTATTATTATTAATAATGTATCTTTACTTGGCTATTACGGTAGCTACTCATTTTTAACCATTAGTGCTTTTTGTTGGTTTTCTTCTGGTTTAGGAAGTTTATTTATAAATAGAAAATTGCTTCTTCTAAGCGCTGCGTCTTCATTAATAAGTGGTTCAAGAGCTGCAGTGATTGGATTATTTATTGCGTTTTTAGGGACTTTAGATAAAAGTTTTAAAAAATTATTAAATTTTAAAAATGTGCAGAATATATTTTTTGGAATAACAATATTAAGTGCGATAGTTTTTCTAATTTTCCCGATTTTCGTTGGTCTTGACGTAAATATTAGAGGTGATTATTCTCCTCAATACTTTTTAGCTTCCATTAAAAGTATATTTAATCCTTTCGCAAATATGGAAGAATATGGTACTTCATTGCTAGGTTCTAGGCAGCATAGGATAATAATGGCTTTGCAAGCATATTTTACTCTTATAAGTAAACCTTCATATTTTTTATTCGGGATGCCATTCGATTTAAATTACACTGGCACAAGTTTTAATGATCCACATAATAGCTATGTTTCTTTATTCGCAAGAGGGGGCATAATTACATTATTAACTTTTTTATATTCAATAATAGTTTTTTTGAAAAGTCTCAAATTTAAATCTCAATTATTAATTTTAAATAAAATAAATTCATTCTCATTTTCTTTTATTTTATTTTCAATTTTTTATATTGGTTTACATCCAGTTTTAACTTCACCGATGACGGGAATTCCATTTTATTTTTTATATGGATTTATTTGGGCTCTAAATTCCCCTAGGACAAAAAAAATGTTAACTAGTTAAATGCAATTTTTAAAAAATTATTTTTTATTCTTATGAATTTAGATAAATCAAATTTAGGTAAAAACTTCCCTTTAGTTTTTTTTGATAATTTGAATAAATTAAAAGTTGATTATTGTATTCTTGGCAAAAGTTTTAGCAAGTTCGATAAAAATCATCAAGGTGATATTGATATAGCAATTAATAAAAAAGATATTGATAGAGCTAAAAATTTAATCTTTCATTTAACAAAAAATACTAATTTCTATTTGTTAAAAGATATTCAACATGAAATAAATTCTAATTACTATATTATATTTGAAAATAATAAAGAATACAAAATTTTACATAGAATTGATATCTGTACTGATTATATAAGGAAATGCAAAATAATTTTAAAAGACAAATTTTTGTTGAGTAAAACAAAAAATGTAGTTGTTGAAAAAGTAGAATTAAAAATTGCTAATAATGTAATTAATTTTATTTATTATCTTATTAAGAAAATTCGAAAAAATCATATATCAGAAGAAGATTTTAGATTTCTATTATATTTATATGATCAAAATATTTGTCAAGAATATATTGCTATCTTTTTTAGATCTAAATCTATTAATATTATTTTTCAAAGTTTAATAAAAAAGGATGTATCTATAATTAATAATAATTTAAGGCTTCTAAATAGATCAATTAAAAATTATTATCTTTTTAGTTATTTAAAAAATAAAATATTTAATATTAAAAGATTATGTAATAGATTCTTTAAACCTACTGGATTATCAATCGCAGTATTAGGACCTGATGGAAGTGGTAAGTCTAGCTTAATCAGTAGTTTGTCCAATGAAGTAAGATTTATTGGAAGAAAAAATAAATTTGTCCATTTCTGGCCAGATAAGAATTTAAATAAAAAAAATATTATTGTTCAAAGCAATCCTCATGAAAAACCCCCATATAATTTTTTCCTTTCATTTTTAAAGTTATTATATTGCTTATCAAGATATACCGTAGAGACATATTTTATAAATCGATTCCTCAGAATTAAATCTACGATTATATGGTTTGATAGACATTTTATTGATTTATTAGTAGATCCTTTGAGATATAGAATCAAAATTAATAAAAAAATAATTTATTTTTTTTTAAAATTCGTTAGAAAGCCTGACATTTTGATTATTTTGGATGTAAATCCTAATTTAATAAGATCAAGAGTAAGAGAAGTTTCTTATCAAGAAACTTGTAGACAAATAAACGCATATAAATTAATATGCCGCGAATTTGATACGATTTTATTGGATGGAAATAAATCTATAGATATGACTGTTAAAGAAGCAAAATTTAAAATTTTGAAAAAGGTCTCTTACCTTAATAAAAGAATAGATTATTAAATTCCAACCTAGAAGAATGTAAATAAATCAATTATTTCTTTATAAATAAAATAAAGAAAACAATTTATATCGTTTTTATTTAAAAATTTAAAATTTTCTTTAATTGAAATTAAATTATGGTAATTTTATAGTTATGAAAATTTTAGTAACTGGTAATTTAGGTTATATCGGACCTGTTTTAGGAAGATCAATAAAAGAGTATTTTCAGAATTCATTTTTATCTGGATGTGATACTGGTTTATTTTCTTCTTGCATAAATAATTATTCTTCTCGATTAGGGGATACATACTACGATAATCAACTTTTTATAGATGTAAGAGATTTTAATGAAGATATAATAAAAAATTATGATTATGTTGTATGTTTGGCTGCGATATCAAATGATCCAATTGGCAAAGACTTTGAAGTAGCTACAAATTTAATAAATTTCGAATCAACTATTAGGCTGGCTAATCTATGTGTCAAAAATGGAATTAAGAAATTCATATTTGCTTCCAGTTGTAGTATTTATGGATCTGCTTCAGATTATCCACGTATTGAGGATGATGAAAAAAATCCATTAACAGCATATTCAAAATCAAAAGTTGCAGTAGAAGAAAAATTAAGACAAGATTTCGGCAATTCTTCAATGGAAATATTTTGTTTGAGATTTTCTACAGCATGTGGCTGCTCTGATAGATTAAGGTTGGATCTTGTCTTAAATGATTTTGTTGCTTCTGGAATTAAATATGGGGAAATATCAATATTAAGTGATGGAAATCCTTTGAGACCTTTAATAGATGTAAAAGATATGTCTAAAGCTATAATATGGGCTTTGAAATATAAAGATATGAATCTTAATTTACAAAATCCCAAAAATATTATTTGTATTAATATTGGATGCAATGAATGGAACTTTAAAGTAATTGACTTAGCTAGAAAAGTTAAAGAGCAACTACCAAATACTGAGATAACAATAAATGAGAATGCTTCTCCAGATAAAAGGTCTTATAGAGTCAATTTTGATTTATTTAAAAGTATTGGAGGTGAATTTTATCCCAAAACTAATATAAATACTACTATTAATGAATTAATTGAACAAATAAAAAGAATAGATTTTACTAAGAGTAATTTTAGGGATTCTAACTTTATAAGACTTAATCACTTAAGAAATTTAAAAAATCAAAAAATTATTGATGACAAGCTTCGATGGTTAAAATAAAATTTTATAAATAAAATTCTTGAATATTTTGAAAAATTGTAAATTAGTTATTATTGGAGGAGGAATATTAGGGACCACAATAGCTAGAGAAGCTGCTATTAATAAATTATTTTCGGAGATTTTTATCATTGAAAAGGAAAGTGTATTAGGGGCTCATTCGTCAACTAGAAATAGTGGAGTTATTCATGCAGGATTTTATTATTATCCTGAAAGTTTCAAAGCAAAATTTTGTGCAGAAGGTAATAAAATTATGCGTGAATATTGTCTTAAAAATTCAATTTCAATCAATAAGTGTGGAAAGGTAGTTGTTTCATCAAATGAACTTGAGGAGAAAGTTCTTTTTGAATTGTATAAAAGGGGAATTGCTAATGGTTCAGAATTACAAATATTAGATAAAACTAAACTTGTTAAATATGAAACTTATGCAAAAACATACCAGAACTTTTTATGGTCTCCTAATACATGGAGTGCATCACCACAAGATCTTTTTAAATCCTTAATTGATGAATGTAAAGAACTAGGAATAAAATTTATTACCAATGAGTTAATAGTTAAGGTTAATAAAAATGAGTTAATTTCATTAAAAGGTAATATTTATAAATATGATCATGTTATTAATTCGGCTGGGGGATATTCTTTAGAAGTAGCAGAACTTTTTGGTATAAAAAAAGATTTTAAAATCTTGCCTTTTAAAGGTCTATATTTAAAGTCAATTAAAAAGGTAGAAAGTTTTCAAAGACATATTTATCCGGTTCCAGATATACAGCAACCTTTTTTAGGTATTCATACTACTTTGACTAGTGATAATTATTTAAAATTAGGCCCTACTGCTATTCCTGTTTTTTCTCCAGAGAATTATAAATTATTTGAAGGTTTAGATTGGAAAATCTCTGCTGATATTTTTAAACTGCAATTAAATCTTTTTTTAAAAAATAAGTTTGGATTTAGAGATTTAGCATTTAGAGAAATTAAATATCTAATAAAAAATAATATTTTAAAAGAGGCAAATAAATTAACATCATTGGATTTAAATAAAATAGATTTTAATTGGCACTCTCCAGGAATTAGACCGCAATTATATAATTGTAAAACTCAAAAATTGGAGAATGATTTTATTTTATTTAAGAAAGAAAAATCAACTCATATTTTGAATTCTATTTCACCTGCTTGGACTTGTTCCTTTAAAACAGCCAAATATATTATTGAAGAAATAAAATCTCAGTTATGAAATAAAAAATGCCAAACTAAAAATTAAATAATCGTTCAAGCTTTGTATCAAGAAAATAATTTTCTAACCAATTAATTAAGTTCTTTTTCATAATAATTAATTTTTTCTCATCTTTAAGTTTTCTTTTTATTTCATTTATAGATTCATCAGATTTATAAATCAAATTAAATTCTTCAGGAATTTCTTGTGAAAATGATTTTTTCGTCTTTGAAGTTATAATTACCCCATTATATAGAATCGATTTTACTAATGCTGCTTCAATAGGCGCAGACCAAAGGCTAGTGCAAAGTACACATTTTGCATAAATTATTAAATCTTTTAGGCCAGTTTTCCATGAACAAGGTAAAAAAATGCAATTATCTGGCAATTCCATATTAGGCTTACTAAATGGAAAAATAAAATTATATTCAGGTAAATATCTTGCTAATTTATACCCTATTTTGCTACCTTTCGCATCATGATCATTACCATGAAAAACTATGAAATCTTTCTTAAATAGATCATATAAACCTAGTTCTCTTGATAATAAATACTTTGATTTGTAATGGAATTTTTTATAGTCATCGAAACTTTCAAGTAGATCTAAAGTTAATAATCCTATTTTTTCATGATTTATACTTTTTGATGACATATGTTTATTAAACAACTCTAATTGAGTTTCATTTTGAAAAAAGAATTTAATTTTTTCCTGATTCTTAATTAGAAATGAAATAAAGTATGAATGAATCTCTCTCAATCTAAATCCTGGAAAACTTTTACAGTCTCTAAATGGTTTGTTACTCATGCCGAGACATCTTAAGCATTCGCCTTCTTTTTGATGGTAGTTATATGACTGAACACAAAAAAAACTATTATCTAATACATAGTAATTAATTCTTTTATTTCTTAAAATTATATACATACTCAGTAAGAGTCCAATTCCTTGGGGATGAGCTAATATTACATTTTGAGGTTTAAGAAAAATTACTTTTAATGTGAATAATATCTGCAAAAAATTTATTTTTAATAGATAAAGCAAAGCTTTCAATTTATTAGTAAAAAATAATCTTCTAAAAGATTTATGCTCGTAAGGATACAAGAATGTCATTGATTTATCTTTTGATATCTTCTTTATGTAAGAATAAAAACCGGATGCTCCTGCTTCCCCAGGGCCAAGACCAGAAATAAAACAGACCATTTCAATTAGAAAAATTTTTTGGAATTAATATCTGGAACATATCTCATTATCTCATTATCTCTGTAAGGTATTGCTCCTGATTTAAGATTACTTTTCGATTTAAAAGTCCCCCACCATTTTTTACAGAAAGATAATACTGATGTTGCCTTCCCTGTTCCTACATTTGTAGTAGTTGGATTTCCGATTTCTAATGAATTATCACAAATACCATTTAGAAGAATTTTAGATACTTCCTTGACATTTATAAAATCTCTAATTTGTTCACCTTTAGTCATTTCAAAATCTTTATTTTCTAAAGCAGCTTTTCTCAAAGAAGCCCATAATCTATAATTTGCCTCACCCTCTCCATAAACGTGAAATAAACGCATAAGATTTAATTTAACATTTTTTTCAACAGCCCATGCTTTCAAAAGTATGGAAGCTGCAGCTTTAGTTGAAGCGTATGCTGAAAGAGGCTCTAAAGATGCATCAGCCGGTATTTTATTGTATTTCTCTGCTGATTTTCCATATTCAAAACATGAACCAGTAACTAAGTAATTCTTTATTCCTGATTTATATGCGCTCTCAAATAAATTAAGAGTTGATACTATATTCCATTTTATTGACTCTTCCCAATTGCTATTTGCCCCGCCGTTATAAACTCCATGTGCTGCTAAGTGAACTAAACTATCAGATTTTGATAAATATTCTGATACATCTTTACTTAAATCTCCAAAAATCCAAAATGGTTCTCTTGATAACTGTATTTTTGGAGAGCTACCTTTTCTAGCAAGCGCATAGATTTCGTGACCTTCTAGAAGTGCGTGCTCTATGAAATTTGAACCAATGAATCCAGTGCCACCAGTAAGAAATATTCTCATTTTTATAAGCTTTTTAATTAAGCTAGAAATATAATTGAATTATATAAAATTATTTTTTGATCATATTTGAAAGTTATGTTTTTTTAGATTTACCAAAAAGCTTTGTTATTATTCCATAAGTCATTAAGTCTAACAAAATCTCTTTCATGATCCATACATGCCCAATTCCCTTCATGTTTATAAACCATTACCTCTTTCTCTAGGGCAAGTTTCTCTAATGCTCCAAATTCTAAATCACAATTTTCTTCTAAACTTAGGCATTTTAGAAGTTTTTTATCAAAAACCATAAACCCTCCATTTATTAATCCTGTGGAAGTTTGAGGTTTCTCAGAAAAAGAATTTACTAAGCCATCTTCTTCTTTTAATTCTCCAAATCTTGCTGGTGGGTGTACTCCTGTGATTGTTACTGCTTTATCATGAGAATTATGAAAATCTAAAAGTTTCTTAATATTTATATCTGCCAAACCGTCTCCATAGGTCAACATATTAGGACCTTGATCAAGATACTTTTCAATCCTTTTTACTCTTGCTCCTTTGAGAGTATTCAGGCCAGTATCAATTATCGTGACTTTCCAGTCTCTTTCTTCATGATCCTCATGTAATTCAACATTATTATTTGAAAGATCTATAGTGAAATTAGAATTAAGTGTCTCATAGTTTCTGAAAAAATCTTTAATAATGTGGGACTTTACCCCGCATGAGATGATAAATTCTTTAAATCCAAATTTAGAATATGATTTCATAATGTGCCAAATAATGGGCCTATCACCAATTAAAGCCATTGGTTTTGGTTTTAAAAGAGATTCCTTTCCTAGTCTTGTGCCCCAACCTCCGGCAAGTATAACTACTTTCATAATTCAGTATATATTGAAGACATATAAATTATATATTCAAAGAATATACATTTATTTAATTAAAGACTTATTATTTAATTAAGGACTTAATATAAAATAAATATTAAAGGGATATAAAACTTGTTATTTTTTTGTTAATTAAACATATAAAAAAGTAAACTTAAAAATATGATTAATTTTAAGAATTTTGGCTTAAAAAAATTATTCAAGCTTTCTTAAAGTTGTGCTTTAATTAGATAAATAATTTATAAATTCAGGATGTTAATTGATAATCAACCCCTTGCTCGAAAATCTAATAAATATAGAAATGAGATAAATGGAATAAGAGCATTT
>CESW01086397.1_pt1 | contig 14959 bp, 15 predicted proteins | sample 531171 | NCBI WGS metagenome assembly CESW01 (sample SAMEA2621859, study PRJEB7988) | marine metagenome | biome: marine biome (ENVO:00000447); feature: surface water layer (ENVO:00002042); material: "saline water (ENVO:00002010), including plankton (ENVO:xxxxxxxx)" | depth 5 m
ATTATAATTGGAAATCAATCTATTAATCGGTTGTCTAAGGCATGTTAGCAATGTAACCCTACTATCTTTTGCTAGGGCTGCAAAATCTGGACCTCCCCATTCGCACGCAACAAATGTTACTCCTCTTTCTTCGCACTTATCTATGAATGATATAAGCTCGGTTGAAGACATCTTCCACAATTCTATTGGCTCATTCTTTTCCAGCGGATTACCATTTTCATGAGATGGCCAAAATATCTCACCATTAGCCATTGCTCGCCTTATTACGTATGTCCCAGCTGCTTTATGCAAGTGCTGAAACCAGACTAAGCGATAAGCCGCCATTATATTGTCCTCAAGTGTTTTACTTTTGATAATTGTTAGAGGGAAAGGGACATGGACGGCCTAGTTCTGCATTACGCTATGGGGAACGTGCGCATAGAGTCGGATACTATGGGTGAGTTGAGTGTACCGGCTGACAAATATTATGGCTGCCAAACGGCAAGATCGCTGATTAATTTTGATATTGGAAAAGATACGATGCCGAGAGAGGTGATTCGTGCTTTCGGAATTTTAAAGCAAGCTGCTGCTAAGGTAAACTGCGATTTGGGGCAGTTAGAAGCTAACGTATCAAATCTAATCATAACAGCGTGTGAGGAAGTGATTGACGGGAAATTAGATGATAACTTCCCGCTTAAGGTGTGGCAAACTGGATCAGGGACTCAAACAAACATGAATGCTAACGAGGTAATCGCCAACCGAGCGATAGAGATTGCTGGAGGGGAATTGGGCTCCAAAAGCCCAGTCCACCCAAACGACCATGTAAATCGGGCCCAATCGTCAAACGATACTTTTCCTACTGCGATGCATATTGCTAGTGCTGAAGCGATAACTGAGCAATTATTGCCAAATCTTGTAGCGCTAAGAGACAGTTTAGTTGTAAAATCTGAACAATGGTCAGAGGTTGTCAAAATTGGAAGAACACATTTGATGGATGCTGTTCCGCTTACGCTGGGACAAGAAGTAAGTGGGTGGGTTTCACAATTGGATTCGAACATAAGTAGAATTGAGTTCGCACTTGTAGATTTGCATGAACTTGCAATAGGTGGTACGGCGGTCGGCACTGGGCTAAACACACATCCCGAGTTTTCAACCCGAGTTGCTTCTGCAATTGCTCTAAAGACGAATATGCCATTCGTTTCAGCCCAGAATAAATTTGCGCAACTAGCCGCTCACGATGCTATCGTTGCGGCCAGTGGAGCTGTAAATACGCTTGCTGCGAGTCTGATGAAGATAGCGAACGATGTTCGGTGGTTAGGCTCTGGACCTCGATGTGGTTTACAGGAGTTGTCTCTACCTGCAAATGAACCTGGATCTTCTATTATGCCGGGTAAGGTTAATCCAACTCAATCAGAAGCTATGACAATGGTATGTTGCCAGGTAATGGGAAACCATACTGCAATCACAATAGGTGGAAGTCAGGGAAATTTCGAATTGAATGTTTTCAAACCCCTGATTATACACAACCTACTTCATAGCATTCGCATCATTTCTGATTCGATGAAATCATTCAGGGAAAAGTGTGTTGTTGGACTAGAAGCAAATCAAGAATCAATACAATCCCATTTGGAGAATTCCTTGATGCTAGTCACTGCATTGAACAACCATATAGGATATGATAAGGCCGCAGAGATTGCTAAAAAAGCGCATGTTGAATCTACAACACTGAGATCTGCTGCTGTGGATTTAGGATACCTAACAACTGATGAGTTTGACAATTGGGTGAACCCAGCGCACATGATTGGAAACAAATGAAAGGTCGTGAAAAGTGGATAAAAGGAACATGAAGACCCTCAACAATGATAAGCAAAACTCACTGGCAGCATATTACCTGTGAAAGCAGGATGGGAGAACTGGCAGGGGGGTTTCATCCGGGTGGGATTTCTGCCCCCCTGCCAGCCTCCGCTGTTGACTGTTAGGTCGTCGTCACCTCTTCTCATCCGAAGATGAGTTTTCAGATCGTCGATTTCTTGTTTCCAAGATACCTTCTTCCTAACGGTCGGTTTTTGCAAAAGATACACCGAGGTGTAAATTTTACTAGTGGACTGATTTCACTTCCGAAAAAGTTAGTCAAATCCGGTGCCAAATACTTTCTCTTGCGAGTAGTTTTTTGGCTGATTGTTCGTTATATCTCCTAGAAGATATTCGTTTACAATCGGTGGAGGTCCGTTTCCACCCATCTCCGAAGAGATGAATGGCGCGGTTTCCGTCCGACGTCGATCTGTTTCCGGTTGTCGTTCCGAAGAACGTCTGTTGGCGCAGTTTCGACTTGTTGGTCTCAAAGCCGAAGCTTTTCGACCTTAGCCGTTTTTTGTAACTGAGGTTGTCCCGAAGAACTGTTACTGTTACACTTCCCGGCTTAGCACAGTCATTGGTATATCTACACAGAGTGTAGCCCTCCCTGTTCCGTATTTATTTTACTAAATTCGGTGATTTTTTGCCGAGGCTCCAAATCGTCCTGTGGGTGTTGGAACTTTACTCAAAATGAGTAATCTTCTTTTCACCTCACAAACATTGTCTCCTTTGTTTGTGACCAACACTTCGCTCGGTTTGAGCGGGCCGGTTGGCAAGGGTCCCAGAAGAGGTCGGATGACCTCCTCCACCACTCCAAGGGAGCGGCAAAATCTCCTTGTGGGAAGGAGGCAAATAAAGTTTTCTCTTTTTTTGCCCGTTTTGCAGAGGAAATGAGGGATAGCAAGCCTTTTTTCCACTGCTTCCATTGGAATTAAAAGAAGAAAAATAACATTATTTTCGCAATGATCTTAATCTTGCAGCGAGTTTTGAATCTGTGGATATTTTAACATCCGTCTTGCTCTCTTTCCTACGGTTGAATAGAGATTTGTCCCATAGCATGATTTCTCCATTCTCAAACCCAAAAACAACCCTATTTTCTCTGCTGTAAGCAACCCTTGGACGCGTCGTTTTCATAACTGATATTGAAGATCCTGATGTATCTTTTACCTCCAAGATTCCGGATTGCCCATTCCATCGGCCGCACCAATGAAGATTGTCGAAGCCAATCGTATGGGCTGATATTGTATCTCCTTGAGATTTCCACACCGAATTATAATCGCTATTTACTAAATGTAATTCCCCACTTTCCAGCGCAGATGCAAAAAAATCTTCGCGACAGGTTAGAGAGTCGATGCCGCTTTCAAAATTAGAGAGGTTGTGTCCCTTTTCATTCGATAGAGCTCCGTCTGCATGACCAAATATCACGCCTTTCTGTGTAACGATTCCGCACGTGACGGGAGAGTCCGTTGATAGTTTCTTATGATTTGAATTGAACAACGCTCCACACCTGGGACGGCCAAGGCCGATTACCAAGGAATCCCCAGAACAAATGAACCACGGTTTCTCATCAATTCTATCCACTGACTGGAGTTCGCCTGTCAATGAAAATTTCCATATTCCACTTTCCATAAAATCTCCGTGTTCAATATCATAAACGCTCGAAGTCGCTACGACCTCTCCACCATGGAATTCCAGTAAGTCTGCCGAGCCCTCCAGCTGATGGCTCCAGGTAATTGCCCCATTATTTACGCAGGTTATTTCCAGACCTGATGTGACTATGATGTCTTCTTCAACCAACATTATACTCTCTATGCGATCTGAACATTGGACAGTCCAAACAATATCTCCCTCTGAGTCCCATTTTCGCAATAATCCATCCCAGCCTCCAGCAATAAGACACTGATTATCGTCAATTTGTAATGCAGATACAGGCGGGCCAAGTTCTCGGACCATCCATGCCGCCTGTCGCAAATCCATGCAAGTCCCTGACAGGTCATAGTCAATAGTATACCGGGTTTAAGCGTCCAAAATTATTGACTTACGAGGTACTGTAAAAGTAAGAGCGAACGCAACTAAACCAAATATGCAAGCGCTGTAATAATGGCCGGCAGTAAAGAATACCAATACGCAGGAGGTTTGAATAAGACCGCGAGAACCTTTTCTAATCCCTAAAATTGCAAATCCACATGCTATGGTGGATAGCCCTATCATTGCCCAGCCTACCATTACATACATTCCCGCTGCTGATTCATCAATTAGAGGGAATTCCATCTCTTCTGATGAGTAATCTATCTTGCGCATACACGAACCATTTGCATAATTCCCGCTGCAATCAAGCTCATCGAATTCATCTGTTACTGGCATGTCAAAGTTAATTGTTGTATATCCGATTTCTTCAAAATATATCGGCGGGCTGAGAATTATACGATGTGTTACCTCGTCATTCTTCCCGTTATCATTAAACCTCTGAATTGCAACAGTAGTTAGCCCTGGCGTCGCATTAGATATCACAAATTTTCCATTCTCGTCGGTTTCATTATTTATCATGATAGCCAAACCATCGACATTTTGGCTTTTAATCGTCACCAATGCTCCAAAGACTGGTTTTCCATCTGACAAAACAGTGCCCGAAAACTCAGAGGATTCGGCCGGCGCTGTTTTAGCCATACCATTTATCCACTCGTGGGGCCTAACTATTCCTGACTCTGGGTTAACAAAATCTAATCCGTTGGCAAAGCCTAAGCAGCATATTACGACGACAAATACTCCTATTGCTTTGAGCAGAGGATGTCCATCCTCACTTTTGATCTCAAAAGCAACTCCGCTTGATTGGAATAACGGTTCTTCCTCTGGAAGAGCCGATACCTCCTCTAGGATGCCCGCCACATTTACGCCACTAGGTATTTCCTACTTGAGTGAGATACGTCCCTCGGACTTAGCCATCAGTCGCTTTAATTCGGTATCGCAGCACCACAAAGTTATCTCAAGACCTTTAATTTCTGTAACGATGCCAGAGTTGTAAATTTGGCTTATGAGGGCTTTTGCACTTTTCTCATTCGCTTTACCCTCAGAGATGATAAGCGTTTTTTGAGGACCGAATAGAGATTGTAAGATTGATTCTCGCAGATTATCTAAACCCTCTTGAGATTGTGAGGACACAACTAACGGTTCAACAAACCCCATCTGCGAAACAACCTGTTTGGCCAGTTCAATATCCCCCCCTAGGTCGGATTTGGTTAGAATTACCTGCATCGGAACAATACCATCAGGGCTCCTGTCCAAAATTTCTCTCCTAGATGTCGAAAGTTTCCTTTCAAGTTCACCTGCTGTATCACTAGAATCTACTAAAATTAACAATAAGTCACACTGCAATGATTCATCTAAGGTTGCACGAAAAGCATCCAATAGATCTGATGGTAATTCATCAATAAATCCAATCGTATCAACCAATAGTACCCTAGGGCTCATTTCCATTCTTCCAATTGTTGTTTCCAGCGTTGAAAACAACTTATTCTCGACCAATACCTCTTTTCCACAGAGCAAAGAGAATAATGAGGATTTACCTGCGTTTGTATAACCCGCAAGGCCTACTGTTCTAGCCCCTCCTCTTGCTCTTTGACGTCTGCGCTCTTTTCTAGCTAAGGCTTGCTTTTGCTGTTTTTTTCTAAGTTGTGTCAGTTCTCTAGAAACCGTGGTCAGAACTCCCTGTATTGCCTGTATTCCTCCACCACCAAATCCTGCTCTCTCGCCAGTTAATTGACGGTTTACTATCTCACTCAAGACAGTTCTGTCCGCTTTTAATTGGGCAATTCTGACTTGAGTTCTTGCCTCAACGCTATTCGCATGGGAGATGAATAATGATAGAAGTAATCTGACTCTGTCCCAAACCTCAACTTGGACTAATTCGTTAATACTGACAAGTTGGCGAGGAGATGCATTGGTGTGAATTAGAACTAAATCGACGCCATGATATGGATGTCCGTCGATTGAAGCAGAGATTTCGTCTGCCACATCTTGCATTCTGCCTTTTCCAAAGTACGTCCTTGGATCGTCTTTTCCCTTCTGGTGCTGGATGTCAACTATTTCTATGCCCATTGTTTCCACAAGTGCGATCAATTCTCTTGGATTTCCGTCTCGATGAAGTAGTACTGCTCGTCTTCCAAAGTGATTTGTCCTAGCCTCTCCGAGGGCGACGCCCCCTGTCCCTGCGAGAACTCGAATAGGCTCATCCATGCACCCCCTAAGTGATGTAGTTGAAAGATTCATTCTTACAGCAGTAAATCTAATTCACTAATGATTATTACAAAAACCATGTCGGAGAGGTTCCACACTACAATTCAGTGGCAAGGCCCCGACGATATAGCAGACAAACTAGCTAACCTGATTCCTGAAAATGTTGAGTTTGAGATTACGCGAGAAAATGGAATGTCAATTCTGAGTATATCTGTGGTTGCAGGCGATATGGAGACATTGAGAAGTAATGTTGACTATTTGCTCACTCTATTCTCAGGTCACGATGAGTGAAATTCTAGAATAACTGGGGCGTGATCACTAACTTCCAGTCCGCCTTGTCTATCAATATAAACAGATTTCACAGCATTTTTTGCGGCCACATTACCTAAAATATAATCAATCCGCCACCCTCTATTTTTAACTCGAGCTTGTCCTCTATTTGACCACCAGGAGAATATTTTTTCATCGGGACCTACATGTTCTCGAAATAAGTCATGCCAACCGTCAGCCAATAATTCACTAAACCAAGACCTTTCATGTGGTAGGAATCCACTAGAGTTTGAATTTCCTTTAGGATTCCAAATATCATTTTCAGTATGAGCAATATTTAGGTCCCCGGCAATGATTACTATATCATCAGATTCTAACATAGGTTGAATGTATTCCCTCCATTGTGCCATCCACTCTTCCTTGTATTTTTGTCGCTCATCTTTAGATGACCCACTAGGCAAGTATGTGTTAACTATTGTAACATTGTCATGCCTAGTTGTGAGGACCCTCCCCTCTAAGTCAAGCGGATCTAGGTTTCCTGACATACCTCTGGCTTGTTCTAACATTGGCTTGCGCGAAATTGTTGCGACCCCAGAATATCCCTTTTTTTCAGCTGGATGCAGTATCATGTTGTAGCCATCAGGTATTGCCCAATCTTTTGGTAATTGTTCCGGAAGACATCGGACTTCTTGGAGGAGCCATATGTCTGCATCAATTTTCTCAAAGAATCTGTCTATGCCTTTCCTTATTGCTGCTCTAATACCATTGACATTCCATGTCGCTATCCGCATGATAACTTCCAGCCTTGATTAATGCTTCAAATCAACCCATCTGAGAGTGTGCCTCTCTCATCGGTAAGTGTAATCGACTTATTGTGCCGTTTTGTTACAATACTAGAACGCCAACCAGACAATCTCTCATCTAGTAATTTCTCAATGGCACTTAAACCGCCAGACAGGGAAATGCAAGAAAGATGGCTCATACCCGGTGCTTTTTTTGAATGAATTGCTGCTAGGTCTAGGATTGCAACATCTCCCTTTATTATCCCGTGCAAACCTCTAAGTGGCTTGTGATCTAATACCAAATCTAACGTTGATACTTTTATCGGCTTGCCCACAGGTTTACCATCACAGAATATTACATTATCAGCCTCAATTCTCTGACCCTCTGTCGTTACAACCCCCCCGTTATATGTCTCGCTTACCTCAATACCCGTTTGGATAGGTATGCCCACTTCTTCCAATGTAGCAGCCAACCGGCCAACAATCCCGGACCAGCCTTCGCCAACAACACATAATTTACCCTTCAAAAGAGCTTTTTTCCTTTCAGGAATATCTTGTCCCCATCCTGATAATAATCGTATAGCGTCTTCACGTATTGGATCTTGCCCAAGCCTTAACTTCAACATCAGTTTTGGGTTATTTATTGGTTGAACAACACCATGACCAATTATCATTACTTTGTTAGGATTTATTGGTCGCAGTGATAATTTCATTCTGCTAATCTTGTTCACCATTTTATGTAATTTCCCGCCTTTTAATAATAGATGAGGTCCATGTTCCAATTGATGTCCAAGAGAAGGTTGGCTAGTGCCTCTACCTCCTATATTCCTTCTTTTTTCTAGGATATATACCTGATTTTTAGCTAAGTGTTCTCTAACGGCGGTAACTAATCCATGCAGGCCTGCCCCTATTATCAGAACCCGCTTCATGTATATCCCACAGGGTGCATAACCATCAAATCCTCGTTTGTACAGCGGTAAATATGGCAGATAAGGTAAAACCGCCTCACGACAGAGGTTCGGTTCTTTGGGATCCTTCCGACGGACCGAGTCGAATGCTTACCTCAAGCTTCGATAGATGGGCCTCTGCCTTACTTGCTGACGACGGGATTGATATGCCTTTTATGGGAACTGATACTGTTGTAAAGGCTAGAATAATTGCGAAGGACAGTGGTATAATTGCTGGCTGTGCTATGGTTGAACATGTTATACAAATATGGGCTGGCTCGTTGCAAATTTCTTGGAATTGTGGCGAAGGACGGTCTATCTCTTCGGGTGATGAAATAGCATATATTGAAGGCGACAAGAATGCTTTGTTATCAATGGAAAGACCAATATTAAACATTCTTGGGCAACTTTCTGGCATAGCAACTGAAGCTAAAAAATGGGCATCAAAAGCACCTGGACAAATCGCTTGCACTCGCAAAACGATTTGGGGGCTCCTAGACAAATGGGCCGTTCATTTGGGAGGAGGTCTTACACACAGACTGAATAAAGAGGATGCGAAAATGATGAAGGAAAACGATTTGGTTACTATCTACCCTGAAATAGAGGGAAACGGCGCTCGAATTGTTAAATTCTTATCAGAAGTTTCTTTGGATTCAGTCGGTGCTTTTTTAGAGATTGAAACGAGAACCGAAAAAGAGGCGATTATGGCTGCCTTTGCATGGTCAGAGAGGAGGATGGTTGAGCCTTGTAACCAACTTGTAATAATGCTAGATAACTTCAGCCCTGAAAGATGTAAATCTGTCGCAGACGAGTTAGTTCAAATGGGCCTGAGGGATCATGTTATTCTAGAGGCTAGCGGAGGTATTTTGCTGGAAAACATTGAAGATTGGCGAGAGTGTGGGCTTGACGTGCTTTCGACAAGTATGATCAACAGGGGAACTTCCCCTCTTGACCTCAGCATGTTGTTTATTGATTAGAGGCTTATTTATGTTAGATGAAGAAAATATTGTTGACCCTAGTCATCCAAGGTATAATTCTTTGATGATCAGAAAAAAAATTGCGGACGCGGGAGTTAAAGGAATGCTTGCTGATTCAGCTATGATAGCACATGGTAGAGGAGAGGCTTATGATTATCTATTGGGAGAGAGAACAATACCCTCTGCAATGATTGCAACCAAGGAAGCCGTGGCCAGACTTGTGAATGCTGAACGACCCGTGATATCACTTAATGGAAATGCCATAGCATTAGCCGGTGCTGACTTTTTGACGTTAGCAAGTCAACTAGGTTGCCCGGTAGAAATAAACATATTCTACAGAACACCGGAGAGAATGGGATCCCTAATAGGGCATTTGAAAATGTTGAACAGTAAACTTGAGTTGGATGTGGAAATATTGGGTGGAATTCCTGATGAACGTATTCCTGGACTAGAAGGGCCAAGAGGTGCTTGCCAAAGTAATGGAATCTTCAATTCTGACACCATACTTGTTCCTCTAGAAGATGGTGACAGGTGTGAGGCTCTAGTCGCTATGGGAAAAGAAGTACTTGTTATTGATTTAAATCCATTATCTAGATCCTCTCGAAAATGCACTGTGGGAATTGTGGATGAAGTAACAAGAGTTACGAAGAATATGATTCAACTTATTCCGGAAAAACCGAACGTAAGTGACTTCGACAATAGTAAAAATCTCCAAGCAGCACTTGATCATATAATTGATAATTTATCTGACAAATTCAATTAACTAAAGCTCATTCAATTTTCGACCTAGTATATTTGAGATAGATTCCCCTACTTGGCTGCAAGTCGCTGTTCCACCAAGGTCGTAGGTGAGGGATTTGCCGTCCTTTAGATGCTCCGCAACACTTTGGTCAATCATAGTAGCAATATTGACTAAGTCTTCCTCTCCGTGTTTTCTACCCAACCAGTCAAACATCATTTGTATTGAATTTATACTCGCTATTGGATTGACTTTATTCTGACCTGCATGTTTTGGGGCGCTTCCGTGGACCGGCTCGAAAAATGCGTGCTCATCTCCAACATTTCCAGAAGCAGCCATGCCCATTCCTCCTTGGAGGACAGCCCCCAAATCCGTTGCAATATCTCCAAACATGTTTGACGCGACTACAACATCATAAAATTCAGGTGTCCTTGTTAGCCATTGCATAAACGCATCTATGTAACCATGATCAACCTCTATTGACGGATATTCGGTAGAAACGCTGTCGAATACTCGCCGAAACAATTGACAGCCGCGGGTAACGTTGCTCTTATCAATACAAGAAATCCTACTTACACCATCTATTGGCGCACCATTACGGTTTTTTGCAAATTCGAACCCCATACGAACAAGTCTTTCTGTTCCTTTCTCAGATATTGGCCTTGGATCATATGCAACTTCTCCATCTAAGCCCGGGAAAGTCATTTCGGGAGGGACGTATTCCTTTCTCCCAAGTGCTCGATCAGCACTTCGCCTTAACAATGAGTGATAAAGTCCCTCTGTATTTTCTCTCAATACAGTCATATCTACCATGCCTGGTTTCCAAATTTGAGTGAAATGTCCATGAACTTTGTGAGGTACTCCTTCATAGAGTTTTATTGGACGAACATTAGCATACAAATCTAGCCCAGATCTCATTCCAAGTATAACTGATCCGCCCGCTAGATCTCCGTTGGGTAATCTTGCCCCTGGATATCCGATTGCACCCAAGTAGATAGCGTCGGCTTCATCACGACAAATTTCAAAAGAGCCTTCGGCCCATTCTTCTCCGGTTTCCTTGTAATGTTGGCCGCCACAAGGAATAGATATCTTTTCGAAACCGTAATTGGTTTTTGACTGAACAACGTCTAGTATTCGAGTGGCCTCTATTGCAACCTCTCTGCCCGTGCCGTCCCCTGGAAGAATTGCGATCTTGAAGTCGCTCATGCGCCCGCCAACAGATGCCAGTAAATGAAGGCGCCCCTCATCATAATTCGGCTCTGGGTTTTGGCTTGTTGTCCACTGGAACTTACATATTTCTAATTTAGGAGCCCAGTGTAACGATACTCCAAAGGAATTGTACGTTCTGACCAAGGCTGTATCTTTATGGTCCTCCAATATAGAGAGCCCTATTATGGCCGGGGAGACTCCAGACAGGGCTGGGAAAAGGGTGCGGATTGAGCACATGCCCGTTGCTGTAAAAAACCTAGTTGACATTATGCTAGGTATTAATCCTAATTTCGATATAGAGGACTGGTTAGTTCAAAAAGCAGAAGAAGATTTATCGCTTATTAACATAGACTTGCATAGGGAGAAAACCCAGCTTGAGCAAAAAATACATCGGTTAGAAGCACTTGCAGATAGATTAAATCCCGCCCGTTACAATGAGGTTAATGAAGGACAAACAAATCTGTTTGACTGCTTCGATATCACCCCTCCAATAAAACACTTAGTTGATAGAATCACTCAAGAACATCATGACGACCCTCACCCTGCAAATACCCTTACTGATTTACTGCTAGACGATTCATGCGATGACCCTCTGTTAGCTCTAACTGCACAAACTATGCTGATATGTGCTCAGAATAAAATAGGTAGTGGCTCAGATTGGATTCGATTAGAGGAATTATTTGCTCCCCTAGAAAAGAATGACATTTCAAGGCCGGAATGTATTGAAGCCCTTGATTACTTATTGATAACGGGCCAAATACACGAAATTGACGATGATTGTTTCATTCCCGAGATGTGAAGTGGGGGCCCATGGACTCCCTGCTGTTATTCAATATATGCCGGAGTCGTATGATTTTGTATGGGGCTGACGAGATCGGTGGTAATTGGAATCATGGCATGGGGTTTAATGACTGCGACGCACGTTAAACATGAGATTGCAATTGGTGTTGGTATTTTCTCAGCATTTTTTGTTCAATCGGTAGTACAAGCAAATGCTAGAGGAGCACTAAAACATAAAGCTTCGTCCCTACAGAATGAATTGAATATTGCTGTCCATCAAATCTGCGATATGAAACGTGCTCTAGATGTAACGACTAAAGATCTCAAGGACGCCCTAGACGAACTACATCGCAGAGATGCTATTGGGAGCCCAGCAGCTAGAGAATTACTCACAAGGCAAGAAGAGGCTATGAAGGCCCAAAAAATCGCACTAGCAAGATCTACCGATAGATCTTTTGAAACATTAGAATCACTTGAAAGAATGATCATCTCTCAAGGAGAGCAAACTACAAGAGTACAGGAAGTTCTTTCTGTGGTTTTAGAAAAACTCGCTCTTGAACCAAGACAAAACATAAACATGCGAGATTCTGTGCTCACCCAAGAGAATCATTCAACACCATCAATGACCGAGGACATCCTATCCCTGCTGGGTTGATGTGGTCCAAATGCATAGTTCAATCGAGGATTTAATGCGTTTAAAGTTACGCTCAAAGATTAGTTCGGTTTTACTTGGACTAGGGATACTCACAATATCTGGAGGAATTATATTTGGGCTGAGTTTAGGTAATCCTTTGAGATTGGAGTATCACATTTTTGTCGTTATAATTGGATTATCGATACTTCTCCTTAGTATAATAATAAATCATGATGAGGAGACTTTCGCAAATAAATATGATATGACTCATATTCTTGATTTAGAAAGTAAAGAGGAACGCTACAATGCTTACTTGTCACATTTATCGAGTTGGGTAGCTTCTGACATGGAAAATGTCAATCCAAAAATGAGGAGAGGGGAAGACCCCTCGGGCCCAGACTGGGGTAAAACAGATTTCAAACTTGGGCAGAAGCCGAAAAGAAGAGATGCGATTGTTGAAGGTCAGAAATATACTGGAATGGAAGGTGATTTGACTATTGGAGAAAAGATGATCGAAGATGCAAATAACCGATATGCGAAAATCGCTCAAAGTAGATGGAAAGAGTCTGAGTCTAATGATCAGGATTTGATTGAATACGGCGTTGAGCGTTTAGGCGATCTAGTCAAAACAGATTATTTCATTAAGAATGCAGAAGAAGGAGCCTTCTCCAAGATTGCTAAGGTCGAAGATGTTACAAGGGATTCAATAAGCCAGTTGGAGTAGTGTGGAAAAGTGAAAGCGATTATTGTTGCTGGTGGGCATGGTACTAGATTGTTACCTATGACCAGTTATACTAACAAAACGATGTTGCCGCTAAACGGTCATCCAATCATAGATTACGCACTATCGATAATCCGAAATTCGGGAATAGAAGATATTACAATTATTGGAAACAAATTCATTAACAAAATTCGCAACCATGTAGGAGATAGTGTTCGATATGTGCAGGAAGAGGAGCCAAAAGGTGTGGCGCCTGCTTTACAATTAGCTAGGTCTGGGAACGAAAACTGTCCACTTCTAATTTGGTTTTCAGACAATATAACGAATGTAGATTTGAAGAATATCATTCAAGGCTTTGAAGAAGGCGCTGTTTTGCTGACCAGAGAGGTCGGCAACCCTGAAGATTTCGGGGTCGCAATCTTTGATGATGAGAGGTTAATTGGAGTTGTTGAAAAACCAAAACGTCCGCAGAGCAATGTAGCAATAGGTGGAATCTATTTATTTGATTCAAAGTTTTGGCATCGACTTGATCAGGTTCAGTCAAAACCTAATTTTTCTATCTCCGATGTCACCAGTCAATATATCGCCGAAGGTAGTGCAAAAGTTATCTCTGTTGGAGAATCGACCTGGGTTGACTGTGGAACGCCAGAGGGCTTAATTCATGCATCTAGGTTATTACAAGATGGGCAATTTCGGTTACCAGAGGGGATTGAATGAAGCTCGGGATAATCGGTGCCGGAATGGTAGGAAGTACTATCGAACACTGGTTCGAAAAAGTGCACGATGTCTTTGTCCATGATCCGTTGAGAAATACTAGTATCGAATATGTTACTAAAAACTGTTCAATGGCATACATTGCAGTTCCAACTCCACAAAATGAGGATGGTTCCTGTGATACAAGCATCGTTAGAGGAATTCTTGAACAACTCCCCGCAGGATTTATCGCTGTTGTAAAAAGTACTATCATTCCAGGAACTACACAAGAACTACAGGCAGAGTTTCCACAACTAAAGATTGCATATTCACCTGAGTTTTTAGTTGAAAGGAATAGGTTCGAAGATTTTGCCAACCAGCAAATTCTCATCGTTGGCACCGAACACAAAGAAATTGTAGATTTAGTCTACAAACATCATAATATGGCTGGAATACTAAACAATTGTGAGGTTTTCCATGTAAGCAGTGTAGAAGCAGAGTTGGTAAAATACGCAAAAAATAATTTTTACGCTATGAAGGTTATCTATGCTAATCAAATGTTTGACATTTGTGAAAAACTGGGTGTAAAATGGGATGCCATCAAGGAGATTATAACAACCCCCCAAAACCAAATGATTGGCCCCTCTCATCTTGATCCGATCATGGGACTATTCAGAGGATTTGGCGGTAAATGTCTGCCAAAAGACAGTTTGGCATTGAGAGAACTTGCTCGTAGTTTGGAGGTTAACTACCATCTCCTCGACGCTATTCAAGAGGATAATAGAAACCTAAGAAGAATACCAACTGGTATGCAGTCAGATATCCTCACGGAGGATGATTAATGCTTCCAGAACATGGTACTTTCAGAAGGTATGTTATGACTTCAATGGTTAACTTTCTCGTTTTCTACACTCTCTGGGAGATTCTAGTATTTTTGCTTCCCAATGAAGAATACTGGCCAACAGTATCTTGGGCAGCAGCTTGGTTTTTGGGTTCCTTACAAGCCCATTGGACCCACAGAATATGGACTTTCAATTCAAGTAGGGATATTAAATGGACTATTCCCACAACTATGATCCTTTACATCTTAGGAGGTATTGGGTCTACATCTTGTTACTACATTGGTACTGTTACTTTTGGC
>CESW01080526.1_pt1 | contig 14921 bp, 12 predicted proteins | sample 531171 | NCBI WGS metagenome assembly CESW01 (sample SAMEA2621859, study PRJEB7988) | marine metagenome | biome: marine biome (ENVO:00000447); feature: surface water layer (ENVO:00002042); material: "saline water (ENVO:00002010), including plankton (ENVO:xxxxxxxx)" | depth 5 m
TCTTTATCTTGAGTTTGAACATAATTACCCAAACCATAGGAGGTATCATTTACAATTGATACAGCTTCATCTTCATCCTCAAATGGAATTATTGAAAGAACTGGTCCAAAAATTTCTTCTTTTGCAATTCTCATATTATTAGTCACATTTGTGAAAATTGTAGGTTTGATAAAATAACCTTTATCCAATCCAATTGGTTTGTCTGGACCGCCAGCAATAAGTGTAGCGCCTTCATTTATTCCACTTTTTATAAGATCAATAATTTTATTATACTGAGTTTGTGAAATAACGGGCCCAATATGATTTCCATTTTTAGAAGCTATATCAACTTTAGTATTATTTGCTTCATCTGCGGCTTCTTCTATTGCTCTTTTATAAATTGATTTTTCAACAAGCATTCTTGTTGGAGCATCACAAGATTGGCCAGAATTACTCATTATATTTCTTACACCCTCTCTCACTGCATCTGGATGAGAGTCACTAAAAACAATATTACCTCCTTTACCTCCTAATTCTAGACAAACTCTTTTAATAGTATCTGCTGCATTTTTAGAAATAAGTTTTCCTGCTCTTGTTGATCCAGTAAAAGAAATCATATCAATATCAGTATGAGAAGACAAATCTGTTCCAACACCAACACCATTGCCATTTATTAGATTGAAAACACCAGGGGGAAATCCAGCTTCATGAATTATTTCAGCAAATAGCATTCCTGATAGTGGTGCGATTTCAGATGGCTTTAATATCATTGTGCATCCAGTAGCTAAGGCTGGAATTACTTTTAAAGTAATTTGATTAATAGGCCAGTTCCAGGGAGTAATAAGTCCACATACACCAATAGGTTCATAAATAATATAATTATTTGAATCTTGATTAAATTTAGTTTCGAATTCGAAATTCTTTAACCTAAAAATAAAATCATTAATATGATCTTCACCAGATGAAGTTTGTGCTGAAGAGGACCAATCTAATGGTGCTCCCATTTCATCAGACATTGTTTTAGTTATTTCGTCCCATCTACTTTTATAAATTTTAAGTAAATTTTCTAATAAACTTACTTTTTCTTTTTTTTCTACCTGACTCCATGTTAAAAATGCTTTTTTTGCAGCATTGACCGCTAGATCTACGTCAGCCTTACTTCCTAAAGAAATAATGGCATATGATTGTTCATTTGATGGATTAATGACTTCAAATATATTTTCTTTAATTGGATTAGACCATTTTCCATTAATATAAAATTTACGTTTATCTATCATTTATAAAAAAAGTTATAAAAAACTATCCATTTAATTTTTTCTATATTAGAATAAAACATTATACAATAAGAGGTAAAATTGGCACTAGAAAATATTAAATTGGATGTAGATTATGTAAGATCACAGTTTCCTGCTTTTAGTGACCCTTTATCTAAGGATTGGTCTTTTTTTGAAAATGCTGGAGGAAGTTACGTTCCTAAAAATGTTATCGATAGACTAACAGAATTTATGAAATCAACGAAAGTTCAACCTTACGCTGAATACCCTATGTCAAAAATAGCAGGTCAAAATATGGATAGAGCTACAGAATTATTTTCTAAAATGATAAATTCAAAAAAAAATGAAATATTAATAGGAGGCTCAACTTCAATCAACTTGTATGTTCTTTCAAATGCTTTAAAAAAATATATTGCTCAAGGAGATGAAGTAATTGTAACCAACCAAGATCATGAGGCAAATATAAGCCCATGGCGAAGATTAACTGAGAGCGGTGCTAAAATAGTTGAATGGAAATTTAATTTAAATAGTCACGAACTTGAAATATCAAAATTAAAAGAATTAATTACCTCAAAAACAAAAATACTTGCAGTAACTCATTGTTCAAATATTGTTGGCTCTATTAATAATCTTAGAGAGATTTGTAAAATTGCACATAAAAATAATATAATTGTAATAGGTGATGGAGTTTCATATGCACCACATGGTTTTCCTAATGTTAAAGAATTAGATGTAGATTTTTATACATTCAGTCTTTATAAAACTTATGGACCACATTTAGCTCTATTATATGGCAAAGAAGAAATATTAAGAGATTTACCAAATCAAAATCATGAATTTTTAAGTGGGCAATATCCTTATACTATTAACCCTGGTGGTCCAAATCATGAAGAATTAGTTTCTTCGATTGGCATTCACGAGTATTTTGATAATTTATATAATTATCATTTTAAAAATGATAATTTAAATATATTAGAAAAAATTAAAAAAATTAATAATCTAATATCAAATCACGAAGAATTAATAGCAAATCCAATATTAGATTACATATCTTCAAGAAAAGATCTAAGACTAATTGGTAAAAATAAAATAAAAAATAGAGATAGAGCACCTACCATTTCATTTACTTCAAATGAAAGAACTTCAAAAGAAATTTCTCAATTGATGGTTAAAGAAAAAATTGCAACTAGAAATGATAATTTTTATGCTTGGCGTTGTTTGAAATATCTCGGGATTGATCCGAATGATGGAGTAGTAAGATTAAGTATGACTCATTATAATAACATTGAAGATACAACAAATGTTTTAAAAATATTAGAAAAAATATAGTTTATTTGGCTACTTTAAAATCTTCTACATCTTTTTCAATTAATGAGTAAAGTTTCGATTTATTATATTCTTTTATAACATTTTTATAATCAACTACTTTCTTTTCTAACTCAAAATTGGGGTTAACAAAATCATCTTTTTTTATATTTAATTCATTTGGAATATCTGTCAGATTTCCCAAAGTTAATTCCTCATATTCTTTCTCACCATTTTTTAAATCTACAATTTTTATCTCAATATCACCTGATGGATTTGTATTTGATTTTTCTTTCAATCCATTTAAATTTATAATTTTTCTTGCAAGATCGTAAATTCTAATTTTCTTCCCCATATTTAAAATAAAAGTCTCGCCACCTCTAGATATTTCTATAGATTTAAAAACTAAAGAAACCGCTTCTGCGATAGTCATAAAATATCTGGTAGTGTTAATACCTCTAACATATATAGGTTTCCTTTTTTTAATTTGATCTAAAAATATGGGTACTGCAGATCCAGATGAGCCTATAACATTACCAAATCTTACAGATGCAAATATTGTTTTATTTATTTTAGAATAATAAGATAAGCATTTTTCTGATAAGCGTTTAGAAGCTCCCATAATATTAGTTGGGTTAACTGCTTTATCAGTTGAAATAAGTAAAAATTTTTTTACTTTGTAATTAAGAGATACTTTACATAAATTATAAGTACCAATAAAATTATTATTAATAGTTTGAAAAATATTGATTTCACTCATTTCGACATGTTTGTAAGCTGCAGAGTGAAAAACAAAATCAATTTTATAATTTTTAAATAAATTATTAAGGAGCTCTTGATCCAATATAGAACCTAAAATAAATTTTATAGACAAACTAGTTTTAAAATACTCAAAATAAGTAATTTCTTCTTTAATATTATATAAATTAATTTCAGAATGGTCTAGAACTATAATCTTTAAATTAGGAATTTGAGTTAATTGCCTAGTAATTTCTCCACCAATCGAACCGCCACCACCTGATATTAATACTGTTTTATTTGTAAAATAATTTTTATTTAAATTATGTAAATCATAATTTTTGCGATTTAAAATATAATTAAACTCAGCATTTTTAAAATCACTAATATCTAGATTAAAAGGTTTTAAATAATCCAAACTAGGCAAAATATTTACCTCAACATTAAATTCCTTTAAAAATATTAATATATTTTTTCTTTGAAGATCAGATAATGATGGGATTGCTATAAATATTTTTTTAATATTATTTGTTTTCAATATTAATCTCAAATCATTTCTTAATTTAATAGTAACCCCTTCTAATATTTTATTTCTTTTATTAATATCATCATCAATAAAATATAAAGTTTTATAATCATTTAGAATTTTTAAGGATTTTAATCCTGCATCTCCAGCACCGTATATAATAATTTTTTCTTTATTCTTATTATAAGTTAAGAATTCATAAGTAAGTGATAAAAATTTTCTAATTAGTAGCAAAGATATAAATAATATTGGTGGGAAAGTTAAAAAAAAATTTAAATTTAGATATTCAATATTAAAATATAATTTTAAAAAAAAAATAATAATATTTGATAAAATTATTGCATTTAAAAAATTGAAAATTAAGGATAAATTTAAATATCTTATAAAATAATCATAAATTCCAAATAAAAAGAAAATAAAAAAATGAATTAAGTATACAAATGAAAAGTATAAAAAAAAAATATTTACATTAATTTTTGAAGTATCAAAAATAATAAAATTGAACAAACCAAAAATAAAAAGAAAAATAATAAAATCTATAAACACTATTATAATTTTTTTTATATTTTTTGGTATTGATGTTAAATTAATAAGATTAAACATTATCAACTTAAAAATCTAATAACTTGAAAAGCTTCTGCATATTTGCATCCATTTTGACTACCTCTAAAATTAGCAAGAGATTTTAATGGTTGTTGTGATCTAGAATATTTGTCTAATTGAGATTTATAAATTGACATGATTTTAATTTTATCATCTATAAACTTATCAATATTAATAAATAAATTAGGACTAAATACAGGTTCAATTCCAGGTGCATTCCAATGAGTTTCTGACAGTGTTTCATAAGCAAGAACAATTTTTGGATAGTTTTTACCTGTTGGTCTAGTAACTACCATTGATGTCTCAAACATAATTTTATGATCAATATGTCTATCTGGGAAAGGAATAAAAACTAAATCTGGTTTAAAACTCATGAGATGACTCAAAATCATTTTATTTAGTTTATAAAAAGGAAACTGATTTAAGGTAGTAGCTGGTAATTTTAAAAATTCATATTTTTTAATTCCGTATTTCTTAAAGGCTTTTTTTGCTTCATTTTCAGTAGTTAAATAATCTTCCATCTTGTAAAGTGGTGGTAAATGACCACTTGCGACAATACATGATGTTTGGATACCAATTTTTTTAAGTTTCAAAAGTGTACCACCTACACCTAAAGTTTCATCATCTGGATGTGGTGCTATAACTGTAGCTTTTTTTATATTTAAAATCATATTTTAATAATTTTAGGTTTTGGTAAAGGTATTATAATCTTTATATTCTTTTTATATTTTTTGATATTATTAATTATATTTTTTGAAAAATTCCATGCAAATATGATTATAACATCAATATTTTTCAAATTATTTATATTAATTTTTTTAATTGGAATTCCAGTAGTAGGTAAAAATTTATTCAATTTTAAATGGTTGTCTTCATGTATAAACTTAATATTCCTACTATCGAGATTTGACAATTTTAACAATAATACAATTTTTGTAGGTGATCCATATCCAATTATTTTCTTATTGAATTTCATTTCATACTCTACTAATTTTTGGAAATTATTTATTTTCTTTAAATTATTATTTTGCCAGTTTAAAATATAATTCTCTTTGTTTTTTAAATAAATTTTTTCATTTTTTAAAAATTTTAAAACTGACCTACCAGTTTTTTGTTGTTTTAACTTTTTGCTTATCACTCTTATTGATCCACCTTGAGCATTATTTCTTGATATTTCTATTACAGAAAAACCAATATTTTTCAAAAATAGCAATAAAGGGGAACAATGATGATAATCTAAATGTTCGTGATAAATTGTATCAAAATAATTATTTTTTAATACATCTATAAAATAACCAACTTCAAATACAAATATACCATTTGGTTTTAATAATTCATAAATTTTTTGAAATATAAATTGATTATTTTCAACATGAGCCAAAACATTATGACTTGTTATCAAATCAAAAGTTGAGTATTTTTTTTTTATAATTTTATGTGTTTCATTATTAAAAAAATTATTAAAAGTAGTAATACCTTGTTTATTAGCAATAATAGATGCTTTTTTTGCTGGATCTATTCCTACTACAATTGCCCCTAAATTTTTAAAAAATTTTAAACAAGTTCCATCATTAGATCCTATATCTAGTATTTTTTTGTTTTTCATATTTTTTAGATAATTTTTTTTTATAAAATTTGAGTATTTCTCAAAGTGTTTTATAAAATCTTTAGCTACGCCTGATAAATATGTATAATTTTTAGTGTATAATATTTTTTTATTAATAATATGTGATAATTGGAAATGTCCACAACTAGTACATCTTTTGACTTTCAACGGATATTTTTTTGCTTTTAAGGAACTGTCGTATTTCTTTAATAAATTATTACCGATCGGCACTTTTCCAAAATCAATAAAATTTATTAATAATTTTGAATTACATAATCTGCAAAACTTTTGTATATTATATTCTTTCACTTGTAATTTTTTAAATAGTAATTAATATTATTTTCGTCTATGAAATCTACTCTTTTAGTATCATTTTCATAGGTTTTTTTATCTCTTTTATTCTTACTACAAACAATTAATCTAGTTTTGACTGGAAAATGAGTAGCATGAATTTCCAAAGGTGGTGTAAAAATAATATCATTCTTTGTAACTGGTATATAATTAATATTCTTCTTATTAACTGACATAAAGAAATAATTAATTCTACCAAAGAGAACAAACATATAATGCCAATCGGTATAATGATAGTGATTAGATCTTATTGATCCTTTATTACAATCTATTATAGATACATTTTTAGATGAAATGTTTAGAATAGAAAATATTTTACCTCTATTGTCATTAGATCTCAAGTTACCTGTTATTAATCTAGATTTTTTTATTTTATCTGACATTCATTTTAAATTTTTTTAATTGTGAAAAAGCAAAACTACTGTTATCAATACTTTCTAAAGTAAATTTAGATAAAAGTAATAAATCTTTTTTACTAGAATTAAATAATTTTTTAATACTATCTTGTTCTTTAATATCTCTAATTATATGGGTATTATCATTATTTATAATCTTTGTTCTAGTGCTTTCTCTAGAGTAAAAAAATGGTGTATATTCAATATTTTTTTTATCACCAGTAAATATCTTAATAACATTTTTATAATTACCTATGCCAAAAGTTATATTTATAATTTTATTAGAGTCATAATAAATAATTTTTATCTTTTTTTTATTTTTTTGTAATTCGAATTTTTGAATTTTTGGATTTATTTTCATAGAATTAAGAAGGTCAATTGGATAACATCCAATATCAAAAATATAAGAATACCAATAATCATATGTTTTTCTAAATGAATGTTTTGGGAAACTAGGTATTGTGAAAAAAATATCTATACGATTAATTTTTTTGTAATTCTTTTTCCATTCTTTAAAAAAGTTTAAATATGTATTGGTATGTTTATAATAAAATAATTCTAAAAAAATTTTTGACTTTATTTTAGAATAATTTTTTAATAAATAATTATATTCTGATCTTTTAATTATAGCTGGTTTTTCTACGGCTATGTTACAATTAAACTTAATTAATTTTTTTATAAACTTAAAATGGAACTGAGGTGGAGTTGAGATTATAAATAAAAAATTTTGATATTTTTTCAGATCTAAATCATCAAGATTTTTGAAATTTTTAAAATTATATAATGTATTTATTGGATTTCTTGTAATTGTGATTATTTTTGAATTTTTAATATTTATTAATGATGGAATAATTTTATTTCTAGCATGACTTCCAAGTCCAATTATACAGAAATTTTTCAATTATAACCTTCGTAAAATATATATTGTTAAAAAATATGAAATAACTAAAGTTATAAAAGCAATCATATATAAATAAATAATATTTATATCTAAATATTTATAAATAAAGTAATATAAAATAAACGTAAGTGTCATTATAATAGTAGGAAGTAAATAATAATATTTTTTATATTTTTTTGCTAATCTTTGATAAAGATGGTAGTAATTTCTAGTAGTCAAATTCTCTTTTAAATATAATCTCAAAATAATTACATAGATAACATCTAAAATTGGTAAAAAAAGTGGAGCTAAGAATACAAATAAATTTTCAAAATTTGTTTCCATACTTGTTATTAGAAGATAATTAAGGAAACAGGCTATTGCAAAACATCCAGAGTCTCCAAAATAAAATTCTTTTAAATAAATGTTGAAAAAACTGAATATTATAAAAAAAAGTATAACTATAAGAGTTAAAAAAAATGTGTTATCATTTACTAATAATAAACAATTAATTACTAAAATTAAAATAATTAATATTGAAAAATTTAAATCTTCTCCATCATAAAAATTCAAACAATTTACAAAGAAAATTGTCCAACATCCAAATATTAACAATTTTATTATTAAGTATTGATCTGAAATATCTAAAAATAAGTATGCACAAATTATTCCAGATAAAAATTGTATTATTATTCTTGATAAAATATTGAGCCCAAATACATCATCATAAAAATAAATTACAGAAAGTACGATGATTATAGCAAAATAAATACTTTCACTTCCAAAAATATTATTATTTAAAAAAAAAAAATAAACAAAAATTATGATACTAGATATAAATCCTGAGCCTTTAATTGAGGATAAATTTAAAAATATTTTTGGATATAAAATATTAAATATGCAAAAATACATAATAAAGGAAGCACTAATTAGAATAGAATTTATAATCATATCAAAAAATTGCATCAATGTATTTTTTTGCTAAAAAATTAGGATAAAAAAATTTTTTAAACTCTTTAATTGTATTAATTTGTAAAGTATAATTCTTATCATTAAATAAATTCTTAATCATTTTTGTAAATTCAACATCTGATGTATTAATATCAATGCCTATTCCTATATTGTTTTTATTTATATAATCGCATAACTCTTGTGTACCTAAAAATATAATTGGTTTTTCGTAATTTAAGTAAGTTTGAAACTTACTAGGAATTACGAACCTTTGTCTCTCAAATTGATTCAATGTTAAAAAGAAAAAATTTGTATTTTTAAAAATTTTTATTAATTCATTAATATCTAACCAACCATGAAAAATAATTGATTTATTATTTTTATATTTTAATTTTAATCTATTGAAATCATTTCCTTTACCGCAAATATTAAAAATAAAATCATCATTATTATCTATAAGTTTAAGAACTCTATCTAAATTTTGCGTCTTTCCAACATTTCCTGTGTAAGTTATTACTATTTTATTTTGTTCGTTGTATACAATAGGCATGTATCCATTAAATATTTCTTCTTTAATCGGATTATGCAAAGTTATTACATTACTTAAATTATAATTATTATTTAGGTAATTAGTCAATAAATTTGATTCGGTAAGAATTATTTGTGATTTAAGCCACATTTTGTCTTGTAGATAATTTATTATTCTGAAAATATAATTTGATTTAGTAAATTTTAATGATGTCAAAATAGCTTCAGGCCATATATCTTGTATCCATATTGAATTTTTACAATTCGCTACTTTTGAAAATAATATTCCTAAATATCCAACAAAAACTGGTGAGCCACAGTAAGATGTTACATGATCATATTTATTTCTGTTAAATAGTCCCCAGATACAAATAAAAACGAAAGAACTAATAAAATATGTTGTGTAAAAAATTAAAATTGAGAAGGCAGAGTTAGATAATCTAGGAATTACAGGTACTCTAATTACTTTGTGCTTATATATATTTTCATTATAGGGTCCAAGAAAAGAATAACCTTTAAAAAATTTAAAAATTTTATAATTTGGTAAAGAAGTTAAAACAGTTACTTCAAATTCTTTATAACTTAAATTTTCAATAATTTTGTTAAAAGGTATATTCTCAGGATAAAAATATGGGGAAATAAAAAGAATTTTTTTTTTTATTTTTTCCATACATGTTTATTAACATAATTGGTGTAACTTTGGACTATTTTTATAATTTTGTCAGAGACATTATCAATTTTATATTCTGATACTATTGATTTTTTGAGCTTATTATTATTTCTTTTATTTTTATTTATTAGTTCGTAACATTCTATTATTTTATCTTTATTAATTCCAGATAGTATTGTAACACTTTCTTCATTTGATTCCGGTCTTTCATGATTATCTCTTATATTAATGGCATCAAAATCTAGTATTGAACTTTCTTCATTTATAGTGCCAGAATCAGAAATAACACAGAAAGAATTTTTTTGAAGAGTTAAATAATCAGAAAAACTAAATGGTTTTAATAAATCGACATTTTTATTGATAATTAATTTAGTTTCCGATAATTTTTTCTTTGTCCTTGGATGCAGTGATAAGATAATTTTTCTTTTTTTTGAAAGTTCATTTATTGAGTCAATTATAATATTAAAATTGTTTTGATAATCTAAATTCTCTTCTCTGTGAATACTAATAAGAATATATGATAATTTTTTTAATTTTAATTTTTTTAATATGTTTGACTTATTTATTTTTACTTTAATATTTTTTATAACTTCATACATAGGGCTGCCTATTTTTATAATTCTATCAACTGCAAAATTTTCATTAATTAAATAATTTCTAGCAATGTCACTATAAGTAAGATTTATATCTGCAATGTGGTCAATAATTTTTCTATTTATTTCTTCTGGAACTCTTTGGTCAAAACATCTATTACCAGCTTCATAATGAAATATAGGAATTTTATTTCTTTTAGCAGAATAAGCACTCATTGAACTGTTTGTATCGCCTAATATAAAAAATGCATCAGGTTTATTTTTTTTTATTATTTTATCAACTTCAATTATTATTTTTGCAATTGTTTTAATTGGACTATTTTTGTGAGCATTTAAAAAATAATCTGGTTTTCTAATTTTTAAATCATCAAAGAATATTTTATTTAATTCATAGTCAGGGTTTTGACCAGTATGTATTAAAGTATGATCAAAAAAAATATCAAATTTCTTTATAATCAATGAAAGTCTTATTATTTCAGGTCTGGTTCCTAAAACTGTAAAAATTTTTAATTTTGACATTAATCTATTAAATTATGTTTTTTGAGCTCAAAAGAAATAATTTTTAATAATTTGTTTTTATCTTTAATTAAATATTGATCAGATGAATAATCATTGAATTTTTTAGTTCTTATTTTATCTCCTTTAGTAAAATATTGATTATAATTAAGATCTCTTCTATCAATAGGTATTGTAATATATTTGTTAGATGCAATTGATTTTTGCATTTCATCTTTTGATGCTAGTACTTCATTAATTTTTTCACCATGTCTTAAACCAATATAATTAATATTAGCTTTTTTATTTAGTATTTTTTCTAAAATTTTAACTAAATCAAAAATATTTGCAGATATAGATTTCTTAATCAAAATTTCTCCTGTTTTACCATTTGTTAAGGCATGTGCAACTAATTCAACAGCTTGATCCAAAGGCAATAAAAATCTTGTCATGTTCTTATCAGTTATTGTTACTTTTTGATTATTTCTAATTTGACTCACGAAAAGAGGTATAACTGAACCTCTAGATAACATTACATTTCCATACCTTACAATATTAATTTTTGTTTTAAGATTTTTTTGTTTTGCAAAATTGAGCACTGTTTTTTCCATTAATGCCTTAGTCATACCCATAACATTTATTGGATAAACTGCTTTGTCAGTTGAAAGACCGACAAATGATTTAACTTTATGTTCTATTGATGATTTTATTACATTTGCGCTACCTATTACGTTTGTAAGTACTGCTTCATTTGGAAAAAATTCACATGATGGCACCTGTTTTAATGCAGCCGCATGAAATACATAATCAACATCATTCATGGCATGATCAACACTATTTATATTTCTTACATCACCTAAATAAAAAGTAACTTTATTATTATTTAATGAATTTCTTAAATCATGTTGTTTGAGTTCATCTCTTGAAAAAATTCTAATTTCTTTAATTTTTTTTTTTAAAAGATAATGTAAAAATTGCTTGCCAAAAGAACCTGTTCCACCAGTGATTAAAACTATTTTATCTTTAAATTTATTGACCAAGAGTTTCTTATTTTTAATCATGATAGATTAGTTAAGTATACTATTTTCTATAAAATTAAACGTATTAATTGCACATGAATCCCAGTTATATTTAAGACTTTTATTGTAAGATTTTTTTGTAAGTTTTTCTCTAATTGAAATATTATTTATCAAAAGCTCTATTTTTTTTGATAAATCATTTTTTTTATATATGTTGAAATATATTGCTGCATCACCTAGAACCTCTTTACACTGAGGAATATCATGAGATATTATTGGCATATTCGACCTCATATATTCTAAAATTGTAATTGGCAAGTTCTCGCATGTTGAAGAAAAAATAGCAATATTCATTTTGTTGTAAAGATTAAAAAGATCCATGTGACTCAAGTAATTTATATGAAAAATAAAATCATATTTTATTATTTTTTTATTAATTAATTTAAAATAATTTTCATTATAATTACCAACTAAAAACAAGTTTATATTATAATTTAGTTTTCTTAAAAATAATATTTCTTCTATTACCTCATATTGCATTTTATAAAAATCAATATAAGAAGTATACACTATATTAATCGGTTTATTTGTATTCAAAGTTAAATGTTTTTTATTTATATTATTGAAATAATCACCTACTCCATGTGGGATGATTTTAAAATTATTGTTTGATATTAATCTATTAACATAATTAGAAACATATTCGCTTAAAAAAATGTTTGCGTAGCTATTATTTAATGATTTTATATGAAGATACCTAAGTACTTTAAATTTAAAATAATTGAGTGAAATAAAGTATTTATTTATGATTTTATCATCAAATAAAATAAAGTTTTGGCACATAACTATTGTTTTAAAACCCTTATAATTAACAAGCCAACCTCCGGGACAAAAAATTAGATCAATATTGTGTTTTTTAACAAAGGATTTATAAAATAATATTCTCCAAATAAGCAAAGATAAAGTAGATTTTTCAAAAACTTTATAATTTATTTTTTCATATTTTTTGGGTAATTCTTTTAGTGTTTTTTTTGATGAGATTATTTTAAAATTATAACTGGAATTAAGAAAAATTTCATTTTCAAGAATAGATTTTAAGTGCACTAATCCACCACCTGATTTAATATTTAAACCATCGATTAAAATATTAAATTTTTTTTTCATTTTCGTAATAATTATTTGAATAAATTGATATTAAAAATGCAAATAAAAATGAACCATAGCTCATTTTAAATGTTTCATGAAAAAAACTGTAGAAAAATATTGATATTAAACCCCAGAATATTGGTTTATTAAAACAAAAGAAATAAAATAAAATTCTAAATAAAATATACAAGTATAATAATAATCCAACATAACCTGTTCTTATTAGTACATCAAAATATTGGCTGTGTGCTGAACCAATAAACCCAGATATTACTTTACTTGTAAATTCAGGACTATTTATATACCATATTCCTAGAAATCCAGATCCAAAAAAATTATTAGAATTAAGATAATCTAGTATCATTGACAATATTAGAAACCTATAACCCTCAGATGATTTATAATTGAATAAATTAAAACCATCACTTTCTCCATGTAGATGAAATAATAAAAGCAATCCTCTTGTAGTATAATAATTAAATATATTATAAAAAAATATATAACAAATTAATATTAAAACAAATGTTGTTAATAAACTTAATGATAAATAAATTATGATATTTTTTGGTGATGAATTCTTGATAAATATATAAGAATAATAAATAAAAAGAAAAAAAGACGTAAGACCGAAAGATAATACAGATGATCTAGAATAAGTTAAAAATATACCTAAGATAAAAATAATTAATAGAGGAAATTTAATAAATTTAGGATAATTGTTAAGTAATACAAAAAAAAACAAAAATGAATAAATAAAGCCATATCTTGAAGTTCCAAGTATTGCTTTTGCCCTAAAACCTAATTCAGCTCCTCCTCCAAACATAAAATAGGTATTAATTGAATATAAAGATAAAAATAATCCAATTATTATAAAGCTAATAAAAAAAGAATGGTAAGTAGTATTATCAATTCTAATAAATACAAAACTAAACATAGAAATAAAAAGAACAAAGCTTAATATTCTTCTAATATTAATTTCAATATCATTAATATCATAAAAAAGTGTAATCAGTAATGCAAGAGTATAATAAATGAAGATAAAATAAATATCCTTTCTTATTATTTGTATCTCTCTATTTATTAATATTAATATAATTGGATATATCAAAAATAAGTAATTAGCACTAATGCCTCCTAATTTTGATTGAATAGAAAATGGGATCAAAAATAATGAAAAAATTAATATATGAAAGTAGAAGTTTTTATTAGATAGCAACATACTTAACTTTCAATATAATTATTTCATAGTTATTGTATCATCATTTTTTTTATTAAATATTTCATTAGCCCAAACAATAACAATACTTTCAGTTTTGCCAATATTTTTAATGCTATGGTTATAACCTGATGGCATTCTGATTATTTTGTTATCTTTTGCATTAATAGTATAAGAAAATTTTACATTATTAATCAAATTAAGTATATTAAATTTAACATTACCCGACAAAACAAGAAATATTTCATTTTTAGTATTATGGTAGTGATTTCCTCTTACTTTACCTGGTTTAATAGTAAAGTATGAAACCTGACCAAAATTTTTGTTTTTAAAAATTTCAGCAAAATTGCCTCGATCATCGATATTTAATTTTAACGATTTTGTAAATTCTTTTCTTTGTAAATATGATAGATAAGTAGAATAAAGTTTTTTTTCAAAACTATTTTTTATTTCGGGTAAATGGTTACTATCTACATTATCTTTAAATCGTATTAACAATTCACTTAACTTTTGTAAAGAAATAGTCTTGCTAATAAATTTTTTGTTGCTTATTTTTTTTGGATAAGAATGAATTATTTTTAAAAAATAATCAATTAGATCATCAATATAAATTAAATTTATTTTTTTATTTATTTCATTCTTATTA
>CESW01076568.1_pt1 | contig 14879 bp, 14 predicted proteins | sample 531171 | NCBI WGS metagenome assembly CESW01 (sample SAMEA2621859, study PRJEB7988) | marine metagenome | biome: marine biome (ENVO:00000447); feature: surface water layer (ENVO:00002042); material: "saline water (ENVO:00002010), including plankton (ENVO:xxxxxxxx)" | depth 5 m
AATATCCCCAACATTTTATGCCAAACCATCTATTATGGGATTTGGCATAATAGAATTATATTTAATAATGTACTTTGGAAGTGCTTTGGAATTTTTTAATCAAGCACGGGATGGAAAATTCACGGTTCACCTGAAATGTATACAGGCGATTTAAACAACACTAACCTAAGGATTAAAATCAACTCCGCCTAAATCAGAAATTAATTCTCAAAATGGTTTTCACTTTCCTTTAAGGAAAAATTTTCCAACTGAGATTTACTAATTTTCTTAACAAGGGAAAGAAAAGTTATGCAAAGAATAATCCAAAGCACTTCACCAGCTTGGTACATAAGGTTCAAATTTATCAATTCTGATATAGTTTCTGCTTTATCTGCTTTATTATTATTGAACTGAGTTAATGAATTAGAGATTATCCATAAGCCCCACCATTTCTGTACTATTTTAGGTTTTTCCAAATCTTTCCAATTTACCGGGTTAAGACTAGCGTTATAAATTTCCTGCATCGCTTGAAAGGGTTTCCATAAGTTTGCAACAGGTATAAAAAACCAACCAACTGACCAACCAGGAGAAAATTTCATTTCTTTTGCCCCAAGGAAACCTACATTGGTGTTGGATCGATATATCCATTTTAAAATAACGATTCCACCCAAAACAAAAGTGATCAGAAACAAAATAGTAACTACGACTTGAAGTTGTTCAATTAATTCCCCTGTAATAATCAATTCTTCCTCAGTTTGAAATGACTGACTTTCAATGTCTTTAAAAAAATCAAATTCCAAAGCGTTAACGACTACTGCAAAGGCTGAAATAAAAATGTGTAACCACAGGAACCTAACCACCCAGGAAGTCAAGTTTTGGGGATTTAGAAAAACAAGTTTTTTTTCTGCCATACTTAAAAATTTGCAAATTTAACTGCATAAGTCAATTAAAAGATATAATTATATAATATATTAACAATTATTAATATTATTACTGAACCGTACATTGATTTCACTTACAGATAAATAGATTCATCCCGCTCAGCATCTTATTTTCCCGGTCCAAAAAAGTTCGGAATTCTTATTAGTTATTCATTAGTAGCCTATGCTAGTATTGATTATTGATATGCCGTAATAATGTTAAGAACTTTGTGCAAAAATGTTGAGCACAACAGAACGTTTACAGATGTGCCAGAACCCTTGTGTTTTAGTGGCAAAGAGAAATTTCTTGCAGTACCCAAGTCGGTTCGGCATGATGAAGTACGGTTTTGCTCGGTAGCTCAGTGGCAGAGCAGGTGACTGTTAATCACTTGGTCGCTGGTTCGAATCCAGCCCGAGCAGCCATTTTTTCCCAACTTTTTACAAATCGAGTTCCGGCCAACGAACTAATTTGCGGTGAAGAGTACGGCGGCTGATTCCCATAAGTTCTGCAGCCTTAGTCTTGTTCCCTCTGGATTGCAGTAAAGCATTTCGAAGCAATCGTTTTTCATTCTCTTCCACGGACAACGAATGGGACATGGTTTCTTTTCCCACAACCGAAACCGTTCCAGCAGATAGGGATTCCATATCCTGGATGGTGAATCTTGTGTCCAAATCATAATGGTTAATCTTTGCCCCTCTTTTTAAGACCACAAGGTTTTCACAAAAATTACGTAATTCCCGAACATTACCAGGCCATGGATAATGCAAGAGGGTTGCGATTGCGTCCTCTTCAAGAATTGGTGGCTCAAATCCATTTTCCTCCGCAAAATAGTTAAGAAAGTGGTGGAGTAATAAGACAATGTCATCTCCCCGTTCACGAAGGGAAGGAAGATCGACCGTAACAACATTCAGGCGGTAGAACAGATCTTCCCGGAAATCTCCATTATTTACCATTTCCTGTAAATTCCGATTGGTTGCACATACTAAGCGGGCATCCACTTCTAAAGTTTTAGAGCTCCCTAGTCTTTCAATCGATTTTGTTTCCAGAAATCGAAGTAATTTAACTTGGGTGGATGAATCAATCTCTCCAATTTCGTCCAGGAAAAGGGTTCCACCTTTCGCGGATTCAAAACGTCCGACCCGTCTTTCCGTGGCACCGGTAAAGGCTCCTTTTTCATGCCCAAATAATTCACTCTCAAGAAGGTTGGAAGGCAGAGCCGCACAATGTACTGGTACAAATGGTCCACGCGAACGATCACTGTTTTGATGGATGGCCTGGGCCACCAGTTCCTTTCCCGTGCCGGTATCTCCAGTTACTAAGACTGTTGCCTTGGATGGTCCGACTAATTTGACTTGCTCCAGAACTTTTTCCAAAGCGGGAGATTTCCCCAAAATTCCATCAAAGCTGAATTTTTTATCAAGCCTCTGGTGGAGTTGATGATTTTCGGACTTTAATTTGCGTTCATTTAATCCCCGCTGGATTAAGAGTTCCAATTTTTCAAGGTTTACTGGCTTTGAAAGAAAATCAAAAGCTCCCCGTTTCATCGCCTCCACCGCAATTTCAACCTCTCCATAAGCAGTCATCATGATACAAATTGGATTACTGGCATGTTTCACTGCAAAATTGATCACACTCATACCGGATTCTCCAGACATTCGTAGATCGGTTAGCACTACTTCAAATTTTTCGGCGTCAAGGGCGTTGAAGGCCTCTTCTGCACTTGATGCGAGAAAAACCTCAAAGCGATCCTCAAGGGCAAGCTCAAGGCCCTCTCGGGTATGTTCTTCATCATCTACGATTAATAAATTTGGTTTCATTGCTGTATACTTTTTTCAGAAGATTCAAGCAAACCACGGCGGGGTGATTTTCGGGGGAATTTCAAGGTCACAATCGTGCCCGATCCTTCTTTGCTATCTAAGCCAACTTCACCGTCATGATCACGCATAATCCGATGTACGATCATCATCCCAATTCCGTGTCCGGTTTTTTTCGTAGTAAAATAAGGTTCAAAGACCCGGGAGATATTTTCTTTGGAGATCCCGCTTCCTTGATCCACCACTTGTGCAAATACATATTGCTCATCAAGTCCGGAAATGATTCGGATTTCAGATCCCTCGGGTATAGCATCAATCGCATTTCCAATCACATTGAAGAATACTTGCTTCACCTGCTCCACATCCCCGCGAATCATCGGTTCTCGAACCCCGGCCTCCATGGAAACCTTTACTTTTTTGTTATTTAATTCTTTCTCCCGCAATCGAACGGTTTCTTCAATTACGGAAAGTAAGTTGATTTTCTGGAAAGATGGCTCACTGGGCCTAATGGCATTAAGGAAATGGGCAATGATACCATCTAATCTCTGAACCTCTTTAATACATGTAGAAAGTGACTTGGAAGTTTTTTTGGAATCTGCATTTTCTTTTTTTAGACTACGCTGTAAATACTGAAGATGGATGTTGATCGAATTCAGTGGGTTTCCAAGTTCGTGAGCTACACCAGCGGCCAAGTCCATAATGCTTGAAATTCGCTCGCTTTCTATTTGTGCCTTTAACTTGTCTTTTTCCTCGGTAACATCAGTCATTACGATAGCTGTTCCCACTTTATTCTTCGAGGCTTCTTGCCCTATACTATCTCCAATCGGTACGGCATAGGCCCGGATCTGTCGCTTTTCAGGATATGAAATTTGCATTTCCCGAATGACAACTTCTGGCTGTGTATCTTCCTTACTTCTTCCTAAACCCAATGCCCGTGCCAGTTCAGGTGCAGCTCTTTGCAGAAAGATTTTTTCCGTGCTTCCTTCCTTCAGTCCAATCAAACGACGACCTTCTGTATTGGAATAAGTAAGAATATCATCCTCATCTAGTACTAGGATACCATCACGGATTACATCAAAAACAATCTCAAGAAGTTTTCTTTCCCTGGCCAGTCTTTGAACTAGAATGCCTAAATTTACTTCATCCAAATCATCCAAACGACCGAGAACTTTATCGAGTGGGCTTTTACTTGGTTTTGATTTCATGGATAGACCAGATCTAGAACTTTCTTAGCCAAGCTTATTTTATCCTCTTTTTCAAAAATAATCGACAGCTTGTGATTGGAAATCAAAGTTAGCTCATTATCATCGGATTCAAAGCCTTGGTTACCGGAAACATTATTCACCGCAATCCAATCAAGGTTCTTTTGTAGTAATTTGATTTTTGCGTGAGTGATATGATTTTCAGTTTCAGCAGCGAAACCAACCAGTATCTGGTCGATTCTCTTGTGCTTTCCAAGGTTTTGTAAAATATCCGGGTTCGAAACTAATTCTATGGCATCTGAAACCTTACCTTTTTTTATTTTTTGTTCATGGAAAACCTTTGGGCGATGATCACACACTGCAGCGGTCATAATGGTCAAGGAAGAGGTAGGGAAATGTTGCCCCATAACTTCATGCATTTCAACAGCGGTATTAACCATGATTCGCTCCACTCCTGTAGGGCAGGGCAGTGATACCGGTCCACTTACCAAAGTTACCTTAAAACCTTTGGCTTGTGCCGCATTTGCTAAGGCATATCCCATTTTTCCAGAGGACGGATTCGAAATAAAGCGAACGGGATCCAACCATTCCCGGGTTGGTCCTGCAGATATCAAACAGTGAGCCTCATTTTTCATTTTAAAGTTTGTAGATATTACATCTTATGTTGATGATTGGATAAAGTGCCAACGAAAGAAAATCAAACACCACAAAAAGAGAGTCTTTTACTAAATCTCGGAATTAATCTGATTCTTCCAATTTTATTTCTTAGGAAAGGAACCGATTGGTTTGGAGATCCTATTGGCAAGCAACTAGATGCCGCACCCGATTCCACCGTGGTTGGATCGATCATGCTCCTCATAGCCGTATCCTTTCCTGTAGGATATGGTCTTTGGGATTTAGCAAAGAATAAAAGATGGAATTTATTTTCCATTTTAGGTGCTGTGAGTGCCCTGCTTACTGGTGGCATTGGCTTGGTGCCTGGTGCGACGGTACAAATGTTTGCAATCAAAGAAGCAGCCATTCCTACTATTCTTGGTATTTTGACGGTTATTACTCTTAAAACAAAGCGTCCATTAGTTCACCTTTTCCTTCTTAACCCGCAGCTTATAAAGGTAAATCTGATCAATGAGAAACTTCGGCTTAATCATGCTGAGAATGATTTTGCTAAGCTTATGTCAAAATGTACATGGCTGATTGCCCTGACCTTTATCATGAGTGCTGCCCTGAACTATTTTCTTTCCCGTTGGATCGTGGTAACCGAGCCTGCACTGGATAAAATCGCCTACAATGATGAGGTTGGTAGAATGATGGGATGGAGCTTTCCCATTATTAGTATTCCCTGCATGATCGTCAGTGCCTATGCATTTTGGATCTTAATCAAGGGAATCAAAGACCTTACTGGATTATCATTAGAGGATGCGATGGTGCAAAGCCCTTCCCCAAGGAAGAAATAAAAGGTTAACAAATTAGCGCTCAGCCAGATCGGTGTAAGGGCGAGCATTTTCTCCCTGATAAATCTGGCGGGGGCGGTGAATTCGTGATCCGCTGGAGGCTATTTCTTTCCAATGAGCCAACCATCCCGGAGCCCGCCCAATCCCAAAAAGTACCGTAAAAGTATTGGTTGGAAATCCCATTGCTTGGAGGATGATACCACTGTAAAAATCTACATTCGGATAGAGTTTTCGCTGAATAAAATACTCGTCCTGCAGAGCTGAGGTTTCGAGGTTTCGAGCAATATCTAAAATGGGACTTTCCAAGCCTAGTGCTTCCAGGGCTTGATCACAGGCACTTTTCAGAATTGTGGCTCTTGGGTCGTAATTACGATATACACGATGACCAAATCCCATCAGCCTAGTTTTACCTTCTTTTGCAGATTTAATAAATCCACTTCCGTCATCTCCAGATTGGTGGATTTCATTAAGCATTTTGATTACGGCCATATTGGCTCCACCGTGAAGCGGTCCCCACAAAGCAGAACTAGCCCCTGAAACCGAAGCAAAAGGGTTCGCCCCACCAGAAGCTATCATTCTACAAGTGGAAGTGGAGCAATTCTGTTCATGATCTGCATGCAATAAAAAGATTAAATCCAGTGCTTTACTCACCGCCGCGGGCATCTCCGCACTATCTTCCGTAGAAAACATCATCGACAGAAAATCATCACAATAATCTCCGGATAATGGCTTGGTTGAGTCTTCCATACCTTGGGTGAGACGGTATCTGGCCGCTGAAATCGATCGAATCGCTGATATGATCAAACTGGAAGAATCTTCGAAATTGTCGAGATCCATTTGGCGATTATTGGAGGCCAAGGAAGGATAAGCCCCTCCCAGTGCCTGAAGGCCACAAGATAGGACTCCCATTGGGTGGGTTTCTGCGGGCAAAGCACGTATACTGGCTAAAACATCACCGGGAAGCTCTGAGTATTTTGTAATTCTTTCTTTAAATTCACTGAGTTGGGATGAACTAGGTAATTCCCCGTAAATCAGAAGCAGACAGGTTTCCAGGAAATTCGATTTTTGAGCCAATTCTTCAATGTCGTACCCGCGATATCGTAAAATTCCCTTGTCTCCGTCTATAAAGGTAATCGCACTTTCGCAGGAACCGGTATTTCCATATCCGTCATCAAAGGTTATGAACTTACTTTGCTTACGAAGTTGACTGATATCGATAGCTTGTTCTTTTTCCTTACCCATAATAATGGGCAGGGTATAGGATTGATCGTTTATGAGAAGATCTGCGGATTCTGACATGGCGGGGGTATTTAGAATTGGGTAAGCTAGTATTACTGCCAATTCTAAACGATTTTTTCAAGAAAGTTCCGATAAAGTTGCAAACCTTTTGACTGGCTTTTTTCTGGATGGAACTGGGTAGCCACACATTTCCCTGAGAAGATTCCACTCACGAAAGGGATTCCATACGATGTCTCGAACTTTACCACATCGCTTGAAACTCCGGTAACATAGTAACTATGAACAAAATAAAACTGATCACCATCCACTAAATCTTTTCGTAGGGGGTTGGTGGGTTGCAGGTTCCAATTCACAGCATTCCATCCCATATGGGGAACTTTGAGTGAGGCATTGGGAGGAAAACGGCGTACCATTCCGGGGAAAATTTTCAATCCTGGTAATTTCCCCTCTTCAGAACCCTCAAATAGAACCTGTAATCCTAAACAAATCCCAAAATAAGGTCTTCCCGCTCGTATCCATTCTTGTAACTTTTGATGTAGTCCAGATTGGTCCAACGCATCCAAACACTGGTCAAAAGTACCTTGGCCTGGAAAAACCAAAGCATCCATCTCATCCAATCCTTTTGGAGAATGGAAAACTTGAACTTGGGCACCTAGATATTCAAAAGCCTTGACCACACTCCGAAGATTTCCTGTACCATAATCGACAACCCCTATCTTTTGGGACATTTGCATATGGAATTTAGGCGGACAATGTTCCTTTGGTAGAAGGAATTCTTCCCTCCAACCTAGGTTCCATTTGTGTGGCTAAATCCATTGACTTCGCAAATCCCTTGAAAATAGCTTCGGCAACATGGTGAGGTTCCTCTCCATGCTCCAAGCAAATATGTAAATTACAGGCAACTTCATTAGCGAGTGCTTGAAAAAATTCCTTGAAAAGTTGGATGTTGAAATCTCGAACCATAGTAAGGTTGGCAGGTATCTTCCATACTAAATAAGCCCGGTTGCTCAGGTCCACTGCTACTGAGGTTAAAGTTTCGTCCATAGGTAGCTGAAAAAAGCCGTACCTACGAATTCCAGATTTATCGTCAAGTGCTTGGTTGAAGGCTTGACCCAAGCAAATACCCATATCCTCCACTAAGTGGTGGTAATCAATTTCAATGTCTCCTTTTGCCTCAATCTGCAGATCAAAGAAGCCATGTCTGGAAAAGAGATCAAGCATGTGATCTACAAACGGAATACCTGTAGAAATATCACTCTCTCCATTTCCATCGAGTGAGAGTAGAATTTTTATTTGGGTTTCGCTTGTATTGCGAATTACTTTAGCTGTCCTTGGTGTTGCCATTCCTTAATCTTGCTTACTAGCATACTCATCTCCTCTGGCATGCCAATACTGATTCTTATATAAGATTCCGTTAATTTATTTTGAGGAAAATACCTGACTAAAATTCCCTGAGTGGAAAGAAATGAATACAAGCTGTTGGCAATTTGCGCCCCTCCGGTTCCAGAATGATCTAGTGGCTTACAAAATATAAAATTGGTTGCACTTGGTATCATTCTCCATCCCCATTCAGCAAAAATATCACTGATCCAAATACGACTTTCAATAATTTTTTGTTTGGTTTCTTTAAAGTATTTTTGGTCCTCCAATGCTGCTTGTGCAATGGCTTGTGCAATCCGGTCTAGGTTGTAAACTTCTCTTGCTCGATCTAACACTTGAATTACAGAAGGGTTGCCCATTGCATACCCAACCCGTAACCCTGCTAAAGAATATGATTTTGATAATGTTCGGGTAATAATTACATTGGGATACTTTGCGAGGAGAGGGATGGCATTTTGTTGAGCAAAGTCTGCGTAAGCCTCATCAATTACGAGAACCCCATTGAAATTACCTGCAACCGAATCCAGAAGTTCGAGCTGATATGCTCGACCACTGGGGGCATGAGGGCTCGTAAGAAAAAATAGGTTGGCTGAGCAATTCGTAACTTTTTTCAGGGGCAATTCAAAGTCATCGGAAGCGAAAGGGATTCGAATCAATTGAGCTCCCTGAATCGAAGCTAAAACTTCATAGAGTGAATAGCTCGGATCCAGCATGCCCACACTTCGATTAGAGTCTGCAAAAGCCCGAACACATAAGTTAAGCAAATCATCCGATCCATTTCCCACAATTACCTGCTCCATGGAAATTTGATGTAAGGACGCAATTACCTTTCTAAGCTGATTGGATTTAGGATTTGGGTAAAGATTTAGTTTTTTGATCTCTTCAGCTGCCTTGTCACCTGCGGATGGACTAGGAGGGTAAGGATTTTCATTGGTATTTAGCTTGATGGTTCTTTCTGCGGAACTTGGTTGTTCCCCAGGAATATAAGGCTTGTGCTGCCGGAGGGGATCCGACAAGAAATTCTGCGGAAAAGATTCCTTATCTTCAGTCACTGGAAAAAGATCTTAGATTAACCGACATACCGTGACCATCGAGGTTTTCCATCTGAGCAAAACTGGTTATTTCTGGTTCTGCTTTTACAAGAGCCGCTTGGTCATAATGAATGAAACTAGAACGGCGCAAAAAGTCTTGCATCCTTAAGCCAGATGAAAATCGGGAGGAACGGCCTGTGGGCAATACATGACTAGGGCCAGCAATAAAATCGCCGAGTGCAGTGGCAGAATAATGACCCAAAAGTAAGGCACCTGCCGTGGTGATTTTATCTACTAGGAAATCTATGTTTTTTTCTGCTACTTGTAGTTCCAAATGCTCTGGAGCAATAAAATTTGCCACATCTGCTATCTTTTCTATTTCGGGAATATAAACTGCCATAAAACCATTATCTAGTACAAAACGAATAGAAGTCTCATGACGAAGGCTGGAAAGCTGTCTTTTTAATTCCATTTCTGTCTCAGTAAATACATTTTTATCCGAGAATAAGAAATATACCTTTTCTTTTCCGGACCCATGCTCCGCCTGCGCAAGTAAAGCGGCCGCGGTAAATTTTGGATTAGCGGTTTCGTCTGCGATAATCATTACTTCACTAGGACCTGGTAGCAAATCAACACCAACCGTTCCAAAAACTTGCCTCTTTGCTTCATTAACATAGGCATTTCCTGGACCAAAAATTTTATCTACCTTGGGTATTGATTCTGTACCATAAGCAAGGGCTCCTATCGCTTGAGCCCCTCCCACCTTATATACTTCAGAGACTCCAGAAAACTTTATCGCACCAAGCAGTTTTGAGGAAATCTCACCCTTTGAATCAGGAGGAGTTACAACCACGATTTCAGGAACTCTGGCAACTTTGGCAAGGGTTGTGGTCATGAGGACTGTCGAGACCAAAGGAACACTTCCTCCAGGAATATACAAGCCAACCCGATTAATGGGATAATATTTTTCACCATACTTGGCTCCGTGTGAATTCGTACCCTCCCAGTTTTCCGGAAGACTTTGATGATGGAAATCGGAAATGTTTTGCCTGGCTGACTCAAGAGCTACCAATTCATTAGGCGTTAAAGAATCAAAGCCCAATCGCAATTCTTCTGATGTGACTAAAAGGTCGGATGCAAGCAACGATGCTTTATCGTAGAGTTTTGTTTTTTCCAGAACCGCTTCATCTTTCTTGGTATTAACTTGGTCAAGAATTGAACGAACCGTCTCAATAATTTCTAGGTTGGTCACGGTTGAAGATGCAAAATCTTCTAATTTAACAAAAATATTCTTATCAAATTCTAGAAAGGAAAAAGTCATGTAAAATATACTATTTACAGATTACTCCCACTCAATAGTGCTAGGGGGTTTGGAACTGATATCATAAACCACCCGATTCGCTCCTTTAATCTCATTAATGATCCGGTTTGATACTTTTCGTAATAAAGAGTCAGGCAATTTTGCCCAATCTGCAGTCATCGCATCACTACTGGTTACTGCTCTAAGTGAAATTACATTTTCATAAGTTCTTTCATCCCCCATCACTCCGACACTTCGAACCGGAAGAAATACGCAGAATGCTTGCCACAATTTGGCATACCAACCGGTTCTTCTTAGTTCTGAAATAAAGATCGCATCCGCTTCTTTTAATACTCGGAGGCGATTTTGAGTAATATCACCAACGACACGGACGCCTAATCCAGGCCCAGGAAAAGGATGTCGCATCAAAACATTCTCTGGCAATCCTAGACTTCTTCCCAAGCTTCTGACTTCATCTTTGAAGAGTTCTCTCAACGGTTCCAATAATTTCAGCTTCATGTTTTTGGGAAGACCACCCACATTATGATGGCTTTTAATTAATGCAGCCGGATTACCGCCGATCGGCACACTTTCAATAACATCTGGATAAAGAGTTCCTTGTGCTAGAAAATCAACTTTCCCAAGCTTTTTAACTTCACTGTCGAAAACTTCGATGAAAGTTTTTCCAATTATTTTTCTTTTGGTTTCAGGGTTCGAAACACCCCGGAGACGTTTTAGAAAAAGGGGACCCGCTCGAGCGACTCTTAATTTCCCTGGAATATGATCTCTGAAAAGTTTTATAACCTCTTCTCGCTCGTTGAGTCTCAATAATCCATTATCCACGAAAATACAGGTTAGCTGGGTGCCAATCGCTTTATCAATCAATGCTGCAGCAACTGAGGAATCAACTCCGCCACTCAGACCAAGAATAACCTTTTTTTTTCCAACCGTATTACAAATGTCCTCTACTGAAGAATGAACAAAGTCATCCATGTCCCAATCTGCTTTACATTTACAAATGCTAAACAAAAAGTTTTTGATGATTTCTGAACCCTTTTGGGTATGCTCTACCTCCGGATGAAATTGTAGTCCATAAAATTTTTTCTTTGGCTCTTCGATCGCAGCAAAACTTGAATTTTCTGTTTTGGCAGCAGGACGAAAACCATTCGGTATCTGATTCAATGCATCTCCATGGGAGTTCCAAACCGTTAGTTCCGAGGGGAGATTTTTAAAGAGGATACTTTTCTTAAGGATATTCAGCATCCCTCTTCCATATTCACGTCTTTGGCTCTTTTCCACTCTTCCACCCAGCATATTTGCCATCAACTGTAAGCCGTAACAAATTCCAAGAACAGGAATGCCCAAATTAAAAATTCCCTTATTTGGCTTTGGTGCTCCTTTGGAAAGAACGCTGGCTGGCCCACCTGAAAGTACAATCCCCAAGGGTTTCAGTTTCTTGATTTCTGTTAAGCTCGAGTTGTAAGGAATAACTCGAGAATATACATTTGCTTCGCGAATTCGACGGGCAATTACTTGAGTATATTGAGACCCGAAATCAAGTACTAAAATGGTTTGCGGCATAATGGATTGAAGTTTGACCAATAAAAAAGAACAAACAAAAGATATGCCAAACTTTTGGCAACTCAAAGAAAACAAACTTGAAGCCGGGCAATATAAATTGTCCCGGAAAATCTACCCTATTTTTTTTCTTCCTGAGGTGGCTCTTCTTCTGAATCTTCTTCGCTAGAAACATCAGCTTCCTCTGCTGATGTTTTTTCGTCCTCTGCTTTCGCAGTTTCCATCGTCTTTTCTTCTTCTAGATTATCCTTAACATTGCTGTCCTCTACTTCGGAGCTTTCTGCTTCTTTTGGTGCAGAAACTTCCTCCGAAGGTACCTCAACGACTGCTTCTTTAGATTTAGATTTCTTGGAAGTTTTTTTCTTCTTGGTCTTTTTCTTGGCGACTTCTTCAACAAATTCAATCAGTGCCATTTCTGCTGCATCCCCAAGCCTTGGGATGGCTAGCTTGTAAATACGGGTATACCCGCCACTCCTATTTGCAAATTGCTCGACCAGTTCATCGAAAAGTTTAGCAACCGCAGTTTTACTGCGAAGTCTTGCAATCGCTAATCTACGATAATGAAGCTTTTTGGATGAATCATCTGTGGCATGTGCTTTTTTGGCAAGAGTGATAGCTTTTTCAATCGAGGGACGCAATGCACGAGCCTTTGCGAGGGTCGTTTTGATTCTACCGTTTTCGATCAACGAGCAAGACAGATTCGCAATCAATGAAGATCTATGCGCGGTCTTTACTCCAAGTTGATGGTTATGTTTGCGATGTCTCATTTTTTAAATGGTGGAATGTAGAACTATTGATTGGCGGCAGCTTCTAGTAAGCGACTCTCGAATTTCATACCAAGGGATAGACCTAGCTGTTCAAGTTTAGCTTTGATTTCATTCAAAGATTTTTTCCCGAAGTTTCTGTACTTTAACATTTCGGGCTCAGATTTCGTCGCTAGTTCACCCACTGTAGTTATATTTGCATTATTTAAACAATTGGCAGCACGAACCGAAAGCTCAATTTCATTTACGCTCATGCTCAATAAATTACGAAGTCGGTTTTGTTCTTCACTGACTTCTTTGGTTTGACTTTCAAATTCAATTTGTTCCTCACTAATTTGATCAAATACATCAAGATGATGTCGCAAGATTGCAGCAGATTGCTTTAGTGCATCTTCAGGCGTAATTCTGCCATCTGTATTAACTTCTAAAACAAGTTTATCATAGTCAGTCATTTGCCCGACACGAGTATTCTGAACTTCGTATTTAACCAATTTAACAGGGCTGTAAAGTGCATCCACATTGATCATTCCAATGGGTTGATCATCACTTTTGCTATCTTCTCCAAGGCAGAAACCACGGCCTACAGTTACCTCAATTTCAGCAACAATTTTATGCTTCCGGTCAGTGGTAAGAATAAGCTGCTCTGGATTAACAATTTCAATCCCCTCTGCAGGGGCAATATCAGCAGCTGTAACTTCACCATCTTTTTCCACTTCGATGGTAAGGGTAACTGGATCCGCTTTGTGGCTGATAATTAGAATCTTTTTGAGGTTTAGTACGATATCCGTGATATCTTCAACCACGCCATCCACGCTTTGGAATTCATGCTGTACGCCATCCATTTTGAGGGATGATATTGCCGCACCTTCAATAGAACTCAGCAAAACGCGACGAAATGCATTACCGATGGTGTGACCATAACCAGATTCAAATGGATCTGCTATGAACTTTGCATACTTTTCTGTAGCAGTCTCCTCTTCTTTAATTAGACGATTAGGTAATTCGAACTTTCCGAGTCTTTTAGCCATGATAAAATAAGTTTGAGTGGGTAAGGATATTTTGAAAATTATTAACGACTGTAAAATTCAACCACGAGTTGCACATTTACGCTTTGTTCAAGTTCGTCTAGTTGGGGTTCTCGACTGACCGTACCCTGAAGTGAGTCGGCATTGATTTCAAGCCAAGGTGGAGACGGGTGATACTGAGAACCTTCAAGATTACGGGTTGCTAGTTGTCTTGATGAAGTTTTTTCTCTTACTCCAATCTCATCACCGACTGAAACTTGAAAACTTGGAATGTCAGTTTTGATACCATTTACGAGGATATGGCCATGGTTAACAAATTGGCGTGCTGCTTGTCTAGTTTTTGCTAGGCCAAGTCTGTAAACAACATTATCCAGTCTAATTTCAAGCATTGTAAGAAAGACTTCACCGGTTACGCCTTTTTTCCGCTTGGCTCTCTCAAACATATTACGGAACTGTTTTTCCGTAAGTCCGTACATCATGCGAAGCTTTTGCTTTTCGATCAAACCCTCTCCATAATCACTGACTTTTCGTCTGTAGGATGGACCATGTTGTCCAGGAGGGTAAGTTCTTCTTTCGAACGATTTGTTAGCGGGGAATATCGCCATTCCAAAACGGCGATTAATCCTAGTGGTTGGTCCTGTATAACGTGACATAATATAAAAAATTTCGGGGTCAGAAAGATAAGTTAAACTCTTCTTCTCTTAGGTGGGCGACATCCATTATGAGGTACTGGAGTTACATCTATGATTGTAGAGACAATAAATCCAAGGCTTTGAAGGGCTCGGATAGCAGAATCACGTCCCATTCCTGGACCTTTTACTTTAACTAAAACTTCTTTCATTCCATGAGACATAGCAACCCGACCCGCATCTTGTGTCACAACTTGAGCCGCATAGGCAGTTGATTTTCTTGATCCCCTAAAATTGCATTTTCCCGAACTTGACCAAGAAATAATGTTGCCACTCATATCGGAGAAAGAAACTTTTGTGTTGTTGAAGGTTGCAACTATGAAGCAAATTCCAGAGGCAATATTTTTACTCCCTTTTGCTTTTCTAACTTTAACTTGCTCAATATTGGCACCTAGTAAATCTGCGGCAGTTTCTTCCTTTTTCTCAAATTCCTTTGCCTCTACAGGGGCTTCGGCCGCTCGGTCTGCTTCTTTAGTATTTTTCTCCGAAACTTTTTCTTTCGCAGG
>CESW01018053.1_pt1 | contig 14852 bp, 14 predicted proteins | sample 531171 | NCBI WGS metagenome assembly CESW01 (sample SAMEA2621859, study PRJEB7988) | marine metagenome | biome: marine biome (ENVO:00000447); feature: surface water layer (ENVO:00002042); material: "saline water (ENVO:00002010), including plankton (ENVO:xxxxxxxx)" | depth 5 m
ACAATATTTATAATTTTACCAGGAACTACTATAATTTTTTTGGGTTCGGTATTATTTAAAATTGATTTTGTTTTATCAAATGTCATAACTGCTTCCTCAATTTCTTTATTAGAAAGATTAAGTGGTAGGTTTATTGTAAACTTAGTTTTTCCATTGAATGAAACTGGATATAATTTTTCAGTTTCGACTAAATACTTTTCATTGTATTCTGGATAATTTTGGTTAACTATAGATTCTTTATAACCTAATTGACTCCATAACTCTTCAGCAAAATGCGGCGCAAACGGAGATATTAGAATTAATAAATTTTCAAGAACTTTTTTGTTATTACAACCAACTGATGTGAGCTCGTTAATACATATCATAAATGAACTTATACAAGTGTTAAGGCTAAGTTTTTCAATATCCTCTGTAATTTTTTTTATAGTTTTATGGAGAGATTTTAGAGATTCTTTAGAGGGTTCTTTTTCTGATACATTAATTAATCCATCTTTAAAAAATAAGTTCCAAAACTTTTTTAAAAATGAGTGGACCCCAGAAATTCCTCTTGTATCCCAGGGTTTTGATTGCTCAATTGGACCAAGGAACATTTCATACATTCTTAATGTATCGGCACCATATTGGTCACAAATTTCATCTGGGTTAACAACATTGAACTTTGACTTTGACATCTTTTCTTGTTCTCTAACACAATAGAAAAAGTTGTTTTCTAATTTAAAAGTTGAATTTTTAAAATCAGAATCCTCTGATTTTAACATATTGTAATCTACTTGATTCTTACCTTTAACATACTTAATATCAATTCTAACTTTGTCAACTTCGAGATTTGAGATAAGGTTACATGAAATATATTGACTTGATCCTGATTTCCTATATATAAATGCAGAATTTCCTAAAATCATTCCTTGATTTATTAATTTTTTAGAGTATTCTTCTTCATTTAAATATTCCAAATCATAAAGAAATTTTTGATAAAACCTTGAATAGAGTAAATGTCCAGTTGCATGTTCACTTCCACCAAAGTAAATATCTACATCAGACCAATATTTTTGAGATTCTTTTGAAATAAATTCTTTATCATTATTTGGATCCATATATCTATAAAAGTACCAAGAGCTTCCTGCCCAGCCAGGCATAGTATTCAATTCTATAGGATAAGTGTCGGTATTATTAATTTTAGCATTTGATATAACTTTTTTTGTCCTCTCATTCCATGCCCATGAGGATGAATTTCCCAAGGGAGAGTCACCATTTTTTGTTGGAAGAAAATTATTTACATCAGGAAGCCTTAAGGGTAAATAATCTATCTCAATATTTCGTGGAATACCATTTTTATAATAAATAGGGATCGGCTCTCCCCAATATCTTTGCCTGCTAAATATAGCATCTCTTAGCTTATATTGAATCTTAGATTTGCCAATTCCTTTATTTTCAATTTCATCAATTATTAATTTTAGGGATTTTTCATAATCTAAACCATTCAAAAATTCAGAGTTAATAAGTTTAAAACCTAATTTTTCTGAAAAAGCAGTTTCTGAGATATCTTTATTTTCAAAAATATTTGGAATATCAATCATAAATTTTTTTGCAAAGTCAAAATCTCTCTGATCTCCAGCAGGTACTCCCATTACTGCTCCAGTTCCATAACTAGCAATAACATATTCTGAAATCCATATAGGTATTTTTTTTCCCGTAAAAGGATGAATAGCGTAGGTACCTGAAAATACTCCAGAAACAGTTTTTACATCTGATAATCTCTCTCTCTCTGATTTTTTTAAAACTTTATCAATGTAATTTAATATTTCCGATTTATGACTTAATGATGATAATTCAGATATTTCATTGTATTCAGGAGCAATTGTGAGGAAAGAGACCCCAAATATTGTATCTGGTCGTGTAGTAAAAACCTCAATTTTTTTTTCTGAATCTTCAACTTTAAAGTTTACAGACACACCTTTAGATTTTCCAATCCAATTTCTTTGCATTTCTTTCAATGGATCTGGCCAGTCAATTTTATCAAGGTCATTTAAAAGTCTTTCTGAGTACTTACTTATTCTCAAACACCAATGTTTAACTTTTCTCCTTGTAACTGGGAACCCGCCTCTTTCACTAACTCCATTAATAATTTCATCATTTGCTAATACTGTTCCCAACTCTTCACACCAATTTACATCTCCATCAGTCAGGTATGCTAGTCTAAAGTTCATTAAAATATCTGACTTTATTTTTTCATTAAAATTTTTCCACTCAGAGCTAGTAAATGAGTATCCTTTCTTGGAAAGATCTTTTTTAAAATCTTTGTCACCATGACTCTCAAACATATTTATTAATTTATCAATACTCTTTGCTTTTTTATCTTTAGAACAATAAAATGAGTTAAACATTAACGTAAATATCCATTGAGTCCACTTATAATATTTTGGATCAGAAGTTCTTATTTCTCTTGACCAATCAAAAGAAAACCCAATTCTGTCTAATTGGTTTCTGTAAATATTGATATTTTCTGATGTAGTCTTTCTCGGATGTTGACCAGTTTTAATAGCATATTGTTCAGCAGGTAATCCAAATGAATCATACCCTTGAGGATGAAGAACATTATAACCTTTATGTCTTTTAAATCTAGAATATATGTCACTAGCAATGTATCCAAGAGGGTGACCAACATGAAGTCCAGCTCCTGATGGATATGGAAACATATCTAGCACATAAAATTTAGGCTTTGTAGAAAAACTAACTTTATAAGTTTCATTAGTCTTCCAAAATTCTTGCCATTTCTTTTCTATTTCTAGAAAATTATATCTCACCTTAAGCAAATTTATACAAAGGAAGAACTAATTTAATTAACATAAAAATTAATTTATTATTTGTTTATTACTTTTATAAAGGTTTGGAAAATAAAAAAAGAATCAATTCAGAAGTTAGTAAGGTAAGAAGTAATTTAATTTCTATTTTCCTTATCAATACAGTTGTATTATTTACTTTATCGTTAATTGGTTTTATTTACCTTAACTCCTCTGCAGTTGAAAATTATTTTAAAGAAAATGTTACAATCAATATCTATTTAAAAAATGACACAAAAGAGTCTGAAAATAAGCAATTGATAAAACTGCTAAAATTTAATGAAGATATAAAGGATATTAACTATTTATCTAAAGAAGACGCAGCTAAGATTTTTTCATCAGAGATTGGGGAGGAATTTGTTGGTTTTCTTGGATATAACCCACTCTTAGATGCAGTCTCAGTTCAACTTAAAGGTGATAAAATTGATATATACTTTATTGAGAGTTTTATCAAAGATCTCAGTAATTTTGAATTTATTGAGGAAATTGAATATGACAAACCACTTGTTGATGCGCTCACTAAAAATTTTGAGAAAATTGGATTATGGATCTTAATTATCAGCATTGTGTTTTTTATAACTAGCTTTATTTTAATAAATAATTCAATCAAAATTTCTATTTATTCTAAAAGGGATATTATAAAGACAATGCAACTTGTGGGAGCTACAAGCAAGTTTATAAGAAGGCCATTTATATTCCAGTATCTTAAAATAAGCTTAATCTCTTCAATAACGTCTATATTAATTTTGTATATGTTAGTTTATCAGCTTAATCTTCAAATAGAAGAAATAAACTTTTTTACAAAAATAAGCGATTCATTCTTGCTAATCAGTTTTATAATATTTTTTGGATTATTTACTTCATTTATTAGTTCATTTTTAGTTACTCAGAGATATTTAAAATTAAAATTTGTAAGATAAAGTTATGGCTGAGAAAGATTATTTATTTAATAAAAGAAGATATAGATTGCTTATTTTATCCATTTTCATAATAGGTATTGGTTTTGTTTTAATGTCTGGAGGTGAGTCAGCTGACCCTGATATTTTTAATAATGAAATATATAATTTCAGACGAATTAGGCTTGCACCCCTAATGGTGATATCAGGTTTTATATTGTGTATATATTCAATCCTTTTTAAGGATAAGAAATAATGGAGGAGTATAGTATAGATAGTTTTTCGATTAATGATATAAATGAGGGCAAACTAATTCTCGTAGATAAACCTCTAAGATGGACTTCATCTGATGTCGTTAAGTATATTCGTAAATCACTTCAACTTAAATTTAAAATAAAAAAAATCAAGGTTGGGCATGCTGGTACACTTGATCCATTAGCCACTGGATTATTAATTATATGCATAGGGAAACAAACAAAAAGTATTTCTGAATATCAAAACTTATCAAAAACATATACTGGTAAATTTAAACTTGGTGAATCTACATTATCCTATGATGCAGAAACAGATGTTAATGAAAAATTTGAATATAAGCATATTACTTTCGATGATTTAAAAAATTTAGCATATAAGTTTATCGGAAAGAGTATGCAAAGACCTCCAATATTCTCCGCAATTAAGAAGGATGGTAAGAGGTTATACGAATATGCAAGAGAAAATAAAGAAATTGACATAGATGAAAGAGAAATTAATATTTATAATTTTGAGATAATAGACTTTGCTTCTCCATATGTTGATTTTAAAATTGAATGCTCAAAAGGAACTTATATTAGGTCAATTGCAAATGATTTTGGTAAAAAATTATACTCAGGTTCTTATTTATATGAGTTAAGACGAACTAAAATTGGCAAGTTTTGTGTTCTTAATGCAATGTATATTAAATAGATGTTAAAACTTAATATTATATTTGTGTTATCCCTTTGAAATGAAATATAATCGTATTCTTTTAAAACTTAGTGGAGAAGCTCTTCTTGGAAAGAATTTGTATGGTATTGATAATGATAGACTTATAGTATATGCAAAAGAGATTAAGCAAATTCATGAGCAAGGTGTAGAAATTGCAGTTGTAATTGGTGGTGGTAATATCTTTAGAGGATTAACTGGATCAGAGGATGGGATAGACAGAGTTCAAGCTGATTATATGGGAATGCTAGCAACAGTAATTAATGGTCTTGCACTTCAAAATGCGTTAGAAAATATAGATATTCCAACAAGACTTCAGTCAGCTATAAAGATGGAGTCAATAGCTGAGCCATTTATCAAAAGAAAAGCAGCCAGACATTTAGAAAAGGGTCGTGTTGTAATATTTGCATCAGGAACTGGTAACCCATATTTTACAACTGATTCTGCTGCAGTTTTAAGAGCAATCGAGATTAATGCAGAGGTTATTTTAAAAGGTACAAGAGTTGATGGTATATATAATAAGGATCCCGAAAAAAATGAAGAAGCTATTAAATTTGATAATATTTCGTTTGAAGAAACTATAAAAAAGGGTTTAAAAATAATGGATACAACTGCTTTTACTTTGAGCAAAGAAAATGAGCTACCAATTATTGTATTTGACATGAATATTAAAGGTAATTTGACAAAAGTTGTAATGGGTGAAAAAATTGGGACTAAAGTGTCTAAATAACTAAAATTATGGAAAATAATCAAGAAATAATTGACAGTGCAGAGCTAAATATGATGTCAACTATAAGTCACCTGGAAACAGAATTAGCAAAAATTAGAGCGGGGAAAGCAAATCCAATAATGTTAAAAGGTATTTCGGTTGAATATTATGGAAATATGACACCTTTAAATCAAGTTGCTTCAGTAAGTACTCCAAATTCTCAAACAATATCTATTCAACCATGGGAGAAAGGAATGCTTGAAGAAATTGAAAAGAGTATCATTAATTCTAATTTAGGACTAAATCCTGTTAATAATGGTGAATCATTATTGATCAATATTCCACCATTGACAGAAGAGAGAAGAGTAGAACTTACAAAAATAGCAAAATCAGAATCTGAATTAGCAAAGGTAAGTATCAGAAACTCTAGAAAAGATGCAAATAACAAAATTAAAGCACTTGATATATCAGAAGATTTGAAGTCTAATCTTGAAATAGATTCTCAAGAGTTAACTAATAAGTACATTATAAAAGTTGATGAAATGTTTACTCTTAAAGAGAAAGATATTCTGACTTTATAGCATATGGACTTAATTAAGATAAAAGACATATATAGCTCTCCTAAATACAATAGTAAAATTATTGTAGCAGGCTGGGTAAGGGCATTTAGAGGAAATCGATTCATTGAACTAAATGATGGCTCAACTATTAAGAATATCCAATGTGTTATTACTGAATCAAAGACAAACAATGAAATAATTAAGAAAATCAATGTTGGTTCCTCACTCAAAATTCAAGGAACTTTAATTCAAAGTATCGGGAAAGGCCAAACTTTTGAAATCGAAATTACACAAATAGAAATTATTGGAGAATCTGACCCTGATAAATATCCAATCCAACCTAAGAAGCATAGTTTTGAATTTTTAAGGGAACAAGCTCATCTTAGAATAAGAACATCAACATTTAGTGCTGTTATGAGGATAAGATCAAAACTTGCATTTGGAGTTCATAAATTTTTTAATGAAAAAGGGTTTAACTACATACATACTCCTATTATTACATCAAACGATGCTGAAGGTGCAGGGGAAATGTTTCAAGTTACAACCTTAAATAATTCACAAAAAGGAGAAAAAGAAGTTGACTTTTCTGAAGATTTTTTCGGTAAGAAAACTAACTTAACAGTTTCAGGTCAATTGGAAGCCGAGACATATGCTTTAGGCCTTGGTAATGTATATACTTTTGGCCCGACATTCAGAGCCGAAAACTCCAATACTTCAAGACATGCATCTGAATTTTGGATGATTGAACCTGAGATGGCATTTTATAACTTGGATGATAGTATGGATTTAGCTGAATCTTTTTTAAAATATATTCTTAAAGATATGATGAATTCATGTAAGGAAGATTTAAAATTTCTTGATGAAAGACTCAGAAAGGAACAAAGCCCGAAACCTATGAGTGAAAGAGATGAGCTAAGTCTCATAGAAAAAATTAACTTTACCGTAAATAATAAATTCACAAGAATTTCATATTCTGATGCTTTTGAAATTCTTAAAAACTCTAACTATAATAAAAAGAAAAAATTTAAATATTTAATTACTGAATGGGGATGTGATTTTCAAAGTGAACATGAGAGATTCCTCGTAGAGAAACACTTTAAATCGCCAGTAATTATATATAATTATCCATCAAAAATTAAGGCATTTTACATGAGGCTTAATGAAGATGAAAAAACAGTTAGGGCAATGGATGTCTTATTTCCAGGAATTGGGGAAATAATTGGAGGTTCACAAAGAGAGGAGAGATTAGATGTTCTTCAGAAAAGAATCGATGAAATGGGAATTGATGACAAAGAGTTGTGGTGGTATTTAGAACTAAGAAAATATGGAACAGTTCCTCATAGCGGTTTTGGGCTTGGCTTTGAAAGACTAATAATGTTTTGCACAGGAATGATGAACATAAGAGATGTAATACCATATCCAAGGACACCAAAAAACGCTTCGTTTTAATTTGAATTAATTCTTTTATTACTTTTGTTTAAGTATACGATTATAATATGCTTAATCAGAAACTACAATTAAAGTTATCTCAAAAGCTTTCACCACAGCAAATTCAACTAATGAAGTTGATTCAACTGACTACAGCTGAATTAGAGCAAAAAGTAAAGAATGAAATTGAGGAGAATCCAGCGCTTGAGCCTGGAAGCGAATCATTGGATAGTAATTCAAGTGATTTTGATTCAGAGACTCAAAACGAGGATATTAATGTTGATGATTATCTCTCAGATGAAAACGATGATTTTAGTCAAAATTTTTACTCAACAAGTGAAGAAAATAATAATTTTCAAACAAAATCATCACCAAGTTTTCATCAATATTTAGATAATCAATCTCGAAACTTAATTTTAAATGATAAAGAGAAACCATTATGTGAATTCTTAATTGGAAGTATTGATGAAAGTGGTTATCTGACAAGAAAGATTGAAGATATTATTGATGATTTGGCTTTTACTCAAAATATTACAGCAACTATAGATGATGTTGAATCTGTCTTGAGAAAAATTCAAGACTTAGATCCACCAGGTATTGGTGCAAGATCACTTCAGGAGTGTCTTTTAATTCAACTTAACAAAAAATCTAATCAAAAAGAGTCAATTTTAAATTCAATTAAAATAATTAAGTCTGAATTTGAATTGTTTTCTAAAAAAAAATTCTCTAAACTTTCTGAAAAGTTAAATTTATCTAAAGATGATTTAAAAGCATCAATTGATGAAATCTCAAAGTTAAACCCTAAACCAGGAGGATCAATAAGTAGCGAATTCTCTAATAATACTATAATTCCTGATTTCATTTTAAAAATTGATGATGGACAACTAATAGTTGAGTTAAATAAAAGAAATTCTCCAGAGCTAAGACTTTCAAACTCATACAAAAATATACTAGAGGGCTATAAAAATGATCCTAATAAATCAAAGTCACAAAATCAAGCTATACAATTTTTAAAACAAAAGCTTGATTCAGCTAAATGGTTTATTGATGCTGTTGAGCAGAGATATCAAACTCTGTTTCAAACAGTGAATGCAATTGTGACTTTTCAAAATGATTATTTTATGTCTGGTGAGGAGTCTGATCTCAAACCTATGATTTTAAAAGATATAGCTGAAAAAATTAATATGGATATATCTACAATTTCAAGAGTAGCAAATAGCAAGTACATAGACACACCTTACGGAATTAAATTATTAAAGAGTTATTTTTCAGAAGGAATTAAAAATAAAGATGGTAACGAGATTTCAACTATAGAAATTAAAAAAACTTTAAAACAAATTATTGATAATGAGAACAAGGCAAACCCATTATCAGATAATGAATTATCTAAAGGTTTATCTGACAAGGGATACAAAGTTGCTAGAAGAACCGTATCAAAATATAGAGAACAACTTGATCTACCTGTTGCAAGACTAAGGAAAGAACTATAATATATAGAAGATAAGACCCAATCTAAAAAAGCTGATATTTAAATCGTTCCCATTTAAGGTTTTTTTATCACTTAATATAGGATTTAAATCATATTCTAGTGAAATATTCCAAGTATTGTAACCAAAATTGATGTATATAGAGGTCGTCCAATCTTCCATCTCATCAATTAAGATTTCAGATCCATATGAAGGGTTTGAATATAATGGAAAATTTTTTTTTAATTTAAAACCGGAATATATCCTCCAAAATTTATATTCATCAATTGATGATCCTCTCCATCTGTATTCAATTGGTAAGACAATTGATGAATAAGATATTTTGTTTTTAGACTCCAAGAACCTGCTTATTACAGTTCTGTATTCAATAACACCATAATTTTCAGATGGTTGAATATTTGATGTAAAAAAATTTCTCTCATATCCTAGACCGATTCCAATAGCTCTTGTGGAGTTGTCGTTAATAGGAAAGTCTCTAATAAAACCAAATTGAAAATTTCCAGAGAAACCATTTTGTTTAAAGTCTTCTAAAGACTCTAATTGTAAAAAGTAGCTAGATCCAAAATAGAATTGATCTTCTCTATAAAACTTTTTTTGAGAATCAAATTGAGAAAAACTTGGTTGGTAAAAAAATAATAAAGAAAAAAAGAAAAAAAACTTTTTTCTAATTAAAATTTTGAGTGTAGTCACCAACTCTAGTTGTATAATTTAGCTTAAGAGCATTTACTTTTCGAAGTTCTTGTTTGATATCACTGATAATTCCCATTTTAGTATCGCTATCAACCTTAAGGGCAGTTGTTAAAACATTTTGAAGTTCTTCTCGTTTGGCAGCTCTTTCAGCAAGAACAAATGCACCTACCTCTTCAACTGATCCAAATTTATCATTTAATTGGATTCTAGCCTGAGTACCATAAGTGTCTACGTACCTACTGGATGGCTTTCCTGCGTATATGTAGATGACTCTGTCTTTTTTATCAAGCTTTTGAACTTGATCAGCAGCAGGTAGTGTGTTTTGCACCATTAAAGTACTATCACGCATAACAGTTGCAACCATAAAAAAGAATAATAACATAAATACAATATCTGGTAATGATGCAGTTGATATAGCAGGAAGATCTCCACTTTTCTTTTTATTAAATTTTGCCATTTTAATTAACTTTACTAGGTTCAGCCTCAGATAATTTTTGAGGATATAATTGTTTAACTACATCTAACTTTTCTTTTAAGCTTGCTTTATCATCGGAAGATGTTCTGGGATCACTATAAATAAGATCAGCCTCTACATATGAAATCCCCAGATTTGGATTTAATCTTGAGAACTCTCGATTTCTTAATTCATTGTATGCTGCAACAAGTTCATTTTGAACTGCTATATAGACTTTGTATTCTGTTTCTCTATCATTTTTGAGAGAAATAATTGCCTTATCTGGATTGTCAGATGACCTTGGATCTCTTTCACCTTGGCAATAATCACAAGCTTCTTCACCAGATCCACCACCATTATCAAGAAAATCTACAGCAAGACCTCTCAATTCTTTAATATCAGTTAATGATTCCTCAACTAATAACTGATTATTTTTGTTCACAACAACTGTAAAAATATTTTTTTCTCTAATTATAGGCGGATCAATCTGATCTTCCATTGGAGGAAGTTTTCTGTTTATACCACTATCGGTCTCAATTGTTGTTGTTACTAAAAAGAAAATTAAAAGTAAGAAAGCAATGTCTGCCATTGAACCGGCATTAACTTCTGGAGCTTTTCTCTTAGCCATAGTTTATTTTTTAAATATTTTTTTTGCACTTGGGAACACCATTAAAACAACTGCAATAATTGTTAAAATGTAAAATACTCTAATTCCTGTACCCACTAACTTAGAGCCAGTTGCCGAGAGAACTTGGCCATCCCTCATAGGAGTTTCAACTCCTTTAGATATAAAAAAAGCAATTAGTATAACCATAAAGAATAACCCTACAGATTTTAAAGCATTCTTCAACTTTGACTTATCTTCAGCAATTTCTCTAAAAGAAAAAATTAAAGTTATTGCAACTGCTATGAATAAAATAACTTGACTTAACAAAATTATAGGAGTTATAGCTCCATAATTTCCTGATGCAGCAGCCATTTTAATACTATCATCACCACTTGCAAACACAATTGATAGAAATATTATGCCTAATACTCCTAGTGCAATGCAACCAACTCTGGTAATTTTTTCTAAATTCATAATATGTTATTTATTTTGAGATGAGAGTATATCAATCAAAGTAATTGAAGCATCTTCCATGTCATTAACTATTGAGTCAATTTTAGCTACTATGTAATTGTAAAAAACTTGTAATATTATTGCAACTATAAGTCCAAATACTGTTGTTAAAAGAGCAATCTTAATACCACCTGCTACAAGAGATGGCTGCATGTCACCAGCAGCTTCAATTCTATCAAATGCATTAATCATTCCAATAACTGTTCCCATGAAACCAAGCATTGGAGCTAATGCAATGAAAAGTGAAATCCATGAAACATTTTTTTCAAGTTGTCCCATTTGAACACCTCCATATGATATAACTGCTTTTTCAGCACTTTCAACTCCATCCTTAGCTCTATCAAGACCTTGATAAAAAATTGATGCGACAGGTCCCTTTGTATTTCTACAGACTTCTTTTGCAGCTTCAATACCTCCGGATTTCAGTGCATCTTCAACACCATCAGTCAGCTTATTTGAATTAGTTGTGGACATGTTTAGATAGATTATTCTTTCTATTGAGATTGCTAGACCTAAAATAAGACATATAAGAACGATTCCCATGAAACCTGGACCACCTTCAATAAATCGCTTCTTTAATTCTTGTGTGAAACCAGCAGATGTGTCAGAACTTTCCATCATTGGTTCATCTTGTGAATCCTGAGTAATTACTGAACTATTTATTATAATTGAGGCATGTGCATAATTAGTAGATACAAAGCTAACAGACAATACTAGGATTAAGGCTAATAATATTTTTTTCATTTTAGTAATGTTTTCAATAATTGAGAATTGAAAGATATAAAAATTATTAAATGATTCAAATTTTTTTTTTCTTGATAATATTGTTTCTTTTTTTAAGAATAATTTTAGTTGGATGGTTCGTATTTTTTATATGGATATGAATCAGGAATTACATAAGGACCTGTTGTAATATTTAATGGGAACTCTGATTCTGGATCTAAAATAAATTCAAGCATAACTGCCTGATAACCAATCAAATCATTGTCTAACTTAATATTGTAAATATTATCTTTATTTCTTTTTAAGTTAGATTTAAACCAAAGGTCACCTTCTTGCCATAGTCTGAAATCCCTTCCATCTTTATTAAAGGCTTTCCAAATTGAAATTGAATATTCACCCTCGTAATCTAAAATAACTTTTAAATTGTCATCAACTTTCTCCCAATCTAAAAATGGTAGATTAATATTATTACTTACCCTGTAAAAAAAACTAATTAAATCATTATTTAAATATCTTCCTTGAAGAGAGTGATTAGTGTTAGGTACATATCTCATCAATTTTTTTCCAGGAAGGTCACTAAAATAAAACCTCCATGAGTCAGTTGAGAAAAACTCATCAGACCCAGCGTTTATAATATACTTTGGAATAGTAAATTTATCTTTAAAAGAATATGGTTCAACAAAACTCAGAAGTACATCAAATTCTTTAGTACCCATCCAATTATGGATATCATAATTAACATATTCCTGAACAGCTGGAGAGAATTCCCCATAACTTCTATAATGGTTCTCAAATGAAGGAATTAAGTTAAGCATGTCAATGACTAAAGGAACTACTCCCACAACCCTATCATCAACTGCTGCAGTTGTCCAAGCAGTCCACCCTCTTTTCGAAGCACCTGAAACTACAAAGTCACTTAATTCCTTATTATTTTGTAAAGCTATTTCTTGAGCCAAATCCATAGCTCTTACTACAGCTCTTGTCATTGGTAATCTTGGCAACCACTCAATGACATTCTTATTTGCACCTCTTTCAAGAAATTGGCTCCAAGAGTATGCAATCAAATCATCCTCAATAAAAAAGTCTTGTTTTGAATTTAAAAAATTAATTGGTTGATTAGGAATATTGTGAATATTAACTATAATTGATTTAGTTTTCAAGGCATAACCAACAGAAATTGAGTCGAGTCTAAAATACTTATCATTTGTATTTCCAGAGTCAATAAATATTAATCCTGTAGTAGTATCTGTATTATCAGGAATAACTATATCAACATAATGCGTCCACTCTACGTTGTCAACTTGTTTTGAGTCTAACCACTCACCTGAGATCATTTTTATATGAAATCCTGTCCACTCTTTCTGATAAATAATATCTTCAATCTCATAACTAAATTCATTTTTGGTAGATTCAATATAGTCATCTATTGAATCATAACTAAAATTTGGTAAAAAAGCATAATTAAAGCCATAGTAAAATAGAATTACTAATAAGACTGAAAGAATAATCTTCAAATTCATAATGCTAAATTTAAAAAAGTTTTATTATGTTAAAACGACTTTTTTTAGTTAAATATTTTTCAATATTTTTATTAATGTTAGAATATCATTTATTAAATTATGTTACCACCTTATTATTGTACTTCCCCATGTAAATCCACTGCCAAATGAGGCTAAAACAACTAAGTCGCCTGATTTTATTTTGCCTTCTTGCCATGCTTCAGTTAATGCAATCGGAATTGATCCAGCTGTAGTATTACCATATTTTTGTATGTTGTTATAAACTTGTTCATCGGATAAACCAAATTTCTTTTGAACAAATTGAGAGATTCTGAGATTAGCTTGATGAGGTATTAGCATATCTATTTCTCGTGGTGATAATCCATTTTTATTTAAGCCTTCCATTATAACTTCTGAAAATCTAACAACGGCATTTTTAAAAACTAATTGACCATTCATATGTGGGTAATATGAGATATCATCTGGATCATTATCCTTAATAATTTTGTTTACCCACCTATTTGTATTTGGTCCAATCAGCGTTAATTCTTCAGCAAACTTACCTTCAGAGTATAAATGCGAGGATAGAATTCCTTTTTTTGGATCCTCCTCTCTTGAAATTATTGCAGCACCAGCTCCATCACCAAAAATAACTGTTACTGCTCTGCCTCTAGTAGAAAAATCAAGACCTCCTGAATGATTTTCTGATCCAATTACAAGGATATTTTTATACATGCCTGATTTAATAAACTGATCAGCGGTAGCAATAGAGTATATGAAACCTGAACACTGATTTCTTATATCCATTGCTGGACAAGTTTTAATTTGTAGTTGTTCTTGAACAAGAACACCACCTCCAGGAAAATAATAATCTGGACTTAATGTTGCAAAAATAATTAAGTCAATTTCATCTTTGTTAATCCCTGACCTTTCAATAGCAATTTTTGCCGCTTTTACACCCATTTTTGCAGTAGAATTGCCATCCCCTTTTTTGATATGTCTTCTTTCCTTAATTCCTGTTCTTTCTATTATCCACTCATTTGATGTATCCATCATTTTTGATAAATCATCATTTGTTACTATATTTTCAGGAACATACATTCCTAAACCTGAAATCTTTGAATTATACATAATCTAGGTTTTTTTCAAGTTAATCAATTTTAGCAAGAACAAAGTTTTTTTAAGCAAACTTAGTTTACAAATAAATTTAAAATTAAACTCACAGAAAATTGATCACTGCTTAATTTTATTCTTTTTAAAATATATAGCTAACTTTGATAATGATTCGAAAAGTAATTTTTATAGCTGTTATATTGAATCATTCATTTATTTTTTCTCAAAACAATATTGTAAATATTGATTCTATTATTAAATCTGATAATTACAAAGTATTAAAAAATATCAGTTACGGTATAGATAAAAAAAATAAACTTGACTTGTGGATTGCAAGTACTGAATTAAAAACTCCATTTGTTATTTATAT
>CESW01035962.1_pt1 | contig 14845 bp, 11 predicted proteins | sample 531171 | NCBI WGS metagenome assembly CESW01 (sample SAMEA2621859, study PRJEB7988) | marine metagenome | biome: marine biome (ENVO:00000447); feature: surface water layer (ENVO:00002042); material: "saline water (ENVO:00002010), including plankton (ENVO:xxxxxxxx)" | depth 5 m
TCAGATGGATTGCTGATTCAACAAAAGCGACCCTCTCCAGACGGATCGTTGATTACGGAGAATCTCGAGTTGTACATCCCCTTTGGAGACCTTGGATTGAAATTGCCCGCCGCGCGCACATCCACTGTGGCTGGTCAAACCATGACCATTCGATTGGCCGCAGTCACCTTCAATCCTGAATTCTCCGACAACGCATTTGATTTAAGGCAAGATTGATGACTGACCTGCCTTTGATTCTCCTCGAAGAAGTTTCCGTCAACCACGAAGAATACGTGGTTTTGGAGCATATTTCTGCGCAGGTCAACGAAGGGGAATTGGTTTATCTCATCGGGAAAACAGGAAGTGGCAAATCAAGTCTTCTCCGCACGCTGTACGGCGATCTTCGCCTGGCTTCCGGCAAAGGCAACGTTTGTGGATATGACTTGCAGGCCTTGAAGCCCCAAACAGTCCACAAGCTCCGCCGCAAATTGGGAATGGTGTTTCAGGACTTTGGTTTGTTGCTTGATCGAAGCGTCGATGCCAATCTAGATTTTGCGCTGCAAGCAACCGGTTGGAAGGACAACAAGGCCAAACGACTGCGCATTGAAGAGGTCCTCACTGCGGTGGGACTTCCCCACAAGGGCTACAAAATGCCATTTGAGCTCAGCGGTGGAGAGCAACAACGCGTGGCCATTGCTCGTGCACTGCTGAACGACCCCCCTCTTTTGTTGGCAGACGAACCCACGGGCAACCTTGATCCGGAAACCACAGAGGAAATATTGGACCTCATACACACATTGCCGAATCAGGGCAAAACCTTGGTCATGGCCACCCACGATTGGGCTTCGATGGACAAACGTCCAGGAAGAGTTTGGAAGTGTGAACATGGCCATATGATTGATACACCCAGACCCATCTCAGTGCGATGAATTCAACCCCGCGCATCGGGGTCGTCATCCCTGCTTTTCAAGACGCAGAAGGCCTGAGGCGAACCCTGCAGGCATTTCAAGAGTTGCCCGTCAAACTTCGGGACAGTTTGGAGATTGCCGTGGTTGACGGGGGGTCGAGCGACGGCACTCTCAGCGTGGTGTCTGAATTCATGTCCTTGTTAACGCATGTGGACAGCCAAGCAGATCAAGGCGTATACGACGCCATGAATCGAGGTGCTCGACAGATTCAGTCTCCTTTTGTGTGGTTTATGGGTGCAGGTGATGTTCCTCAAGCTCCAGGGCTTTCCAAATTGCTTTTCAGACTCAGTAACCACGATGAAGACGCTCACGCTTGCAGTGTCGATGCCATGTCGCCGCGTGAGCCCGGTGTGCCAAAGCAATTCGTCCCCCACTACGATCAATCCATACTTTGGCGCAACACCATCCATCACCAAGGACTGGTTGCGCCCACAAACTGGATCAAGCAAAAGCCTTTTTCCACGGACTACAAAGTGCTCTCCGACTATGCTTGGATTTTAGATCAGCGCAATGACGGAAATCGAATCCATTGTCACGCCGACCTCGTTCTCGCCTCAGTTTCAAGCGGCGGGCTGTCACGGCAATTTGACACGAACTTGTACAAGGAAGAACGAAGAATGAAATTGGGACGCGTAAGCAACGCAGTACATTTGGCTCATACGTTTTGGCTCCCTTGCAAGTGGGCTTTCAAACAAATCTCCAAGGCTCTTTCAATCTGAGGCTCATCCACGCCCCAATGAAACGATTCGCTGGCTTTTTCTAGGGCAACCTGCCACTCCTTTCGAGGCCGCTTCAAGACCTTATCCATGGCATCCCAAATCGATTGAGGAGTCGCCTCATCGATGACTTCACCCAATCCATGGGAGCGAACCATGGCGGCCACCTCCCTTCGCGCCGTAACCACCATGGGCAAGCGCGCATGCATGAAATCAAAAAGTTTGTTGGGCAAGCTCATTTCGTAATTTCCGTGACTCCCTTTGTCCAAACTCAATCCAACGTCAGCCGACGCAGTCAGCTTTCGAAGATCGTCAAATGGAATCCTCGGAATGCAATGAAGACGTCCCTCCATTGCGGGATCATCGACACGCATCTTGGCCTCCTCCCATTCAATCCCGGCACCGACCAACACGAGGCGTACGCGTTTCATTTCAGGCAAGGCGGCCACAGCTTCAGCAACACCCCTGTCCCGATCCATGTATGCCCCCTGCATCAAAGCAATGGGGATGTCGGTGGGGATGCCATAATCTGCAAAAGCAGCCCTGCCATCTACCTCCAACGATTCTTGCTTCAGCGGCATGTTGCGTACCACCATCACCTCCAACCCGTAAGTTTTTCGGTACGAGTTTGCAATGCTTTCGTTCACAGTAATCATGCAAGGCAGCGATTTCAGTGCCCAACGTTCCAAGATCAACCAAAGTGAACGCTTCAAAGGTTTGCCAGTCAAACCTGCAGCCTGCGTGAAATACTCATGACTGTCATACACGACAGGTAGCTTTCCATACCACACAGCCGGAGCGAGCGTGTCCAAATCGTTGCACCAAATCGCATCCAGACGCGAAGCGTGCTTTTTCAGCCATCGAAGCAGTTCACATTGCAACGAGAGATAGAATTTGGGACCGGCATGTGCAGCGAGCTTCAAACGATATGATTCCCAAGGCCCCTCCCATGGCCCAGAATTGGGCATTTCGCGACCCACCAAAACCGGCGTCCAACCCAACCCATGCAATGTCTCGCATGTTTTCTTCACACGTTGGTCAAAAGTGAGGTCATTGGACACCCAAATCGCAATTCGTCGATTGCGACTCACAATTCCCCGTCTTTGACTTTCTGCAAGATTCGCTTGGTGTATCTCGGGAAGTCCCCTTGCATCATCCATCCAAAATATCCTGGGTCCCGATCAAGCACATCCTTCACGCGTTTGCCTGTGTGCTTCCCAAATTGAAAGACCACCTGACCCTCTTCGTCAAACACCAAACGACCCATCAAATCCGCATTGTTCCGCATTTTACAGAATTCCGCAAGTGCCTCCATGTCCGAGGGAACAGGCCCCACCGTATCACCTCGGCTGTCAAGCACCGTTGTGTTCTTGTAGCGCTCCAATTGAGCCAAAAAAACCTCGACCGTAGCCATGGTATCGGGCAAAGCCTCGTGCGCTCCTTCCAAGTCCTTGTCACAATAAAATTTGAAGGCTGCACGAAGCGTGCGCTGCTCCATGCGGTGAAACACATTTTGCACATCAATCAGATGTACTCCTTCCAAGCCAAAGTCAATACCCACACGTAAAAACTCTTCTGCCAGCATGGGAACATCGAAGCGATTGCTGTTGAATCCGCCTAAATCACAACCGTGCAACCACTTCAGCAGTCCTGGCGCAATGCGCTTAAACGTTGGTGCATCCTTCACATCCTCATCATATACACCATGAATGAGACTCGACTCCACTGGAATGGGCATCTCTGGATTGACAAGAATGCGATGGGATTTGCCAGATTCTTCCGGTTTTTGAATGACTGAGCCGTCAGGCATCAATTTGACCATCGCCATCTCCACAATTCGATCGACGCCCACCTTGGTCCCCGTGGTTTCCAAATCAAAAAACACCAAGGGTCGCTTCAAATGAAGCTGAGAAATTTGTTCCATCATGTTCCGAAAGTTCGGTCAACGAACGGCCACATCCACTCGAATGTATTGGAAGCTTGCCGGATGAGCTTCATCCGTGACAAAGGAGCCAGGCGTCTTCTCATCGGGTTGGACCCGACGAACCACCGTGACATCGTAATCGCGACCTTTTTCAAAACCGCGCTCAGACAAGCCCGATGTCAAGCGAATGTAAACATCCATCGCACGCGAAGATGCAAGCGCTTCGTTGCCCCCATCGCGCGTCGTCGGCACATCGGACGCACTGCCCTCAATGCGCACCACGGGCCTTCCTTTGGTGGATTGAGCAACAATATATTCAACGGTCGGTGTCAGATTCATACGTTGTGTGCGGACTTGTCCGCGATACAGTTGCACGGCCATGACAAGCTCTCCTGCGTTTGCTTCAGCCAATGCCAAAGGTGTCAAGGGTGCAGACCATTGAAGCACAGTTTCATCCACGGCTGACAAGTCGATGCTTTGTATCCGGTCGTCTGCCTTAGGTCGTTCTTCACCTTCCGACTGAGATTGACCTCCCAAATTGGGGTTCACGTCAACGCCAGCACGACCACTTCCGGAATCGGCATTTTCTGACATGTCTCCTTCGAAACGCTCTCCTTCCTCCGCCATCGGCACCCCAGAATCCAAATTTGACGGGGTCGATACTTGAACCGTTGCATCTGCGAAATTGCCAGCCGCCATCGTTTTGTCGATGACAAAAGGCCCTTCGTTCATTTTCTCACTGTTCACCATCGACTCAGGCAGAATGGATGGGAAAACATCCTCGACTGCCATTTCAATGACTGCAGGACCCAAATCTTCGGACAGCACCAATGTTTTACGAATTGTCTGCGTCTGCTGGGGCGTCTGAGCTGGTTGATCGATTTCCAAATTTGGATGTCCCGTTTCTACAATGAACTCGCCGCCAGCAGGCAGGATCAAGTTGAAGGCATCCTGTGTGTCTTCTCGTTTTACATGCTGAACCAACTTCCCCGTTGCCGCGTCTGTGACGAGCAATGCCGCTGGCTTCTCGTCGTTCTGCAAATTTTCTGCATCCAAAGTTAGAATGACCACTTCCTTTTCGAGAGCAGGGACACCGCGCATGATGACCTCAAACAATTGCAGGTCACCACGATTTCCGTTTCGGCGAGAAGCGAGATATCCCATTTCTCCTTTTGCACCGACTACAAACGCCAATTCGTCATCCACACTGTTGATGGGTGCTCCAAGATTTTCAGGATCGGTCCAATCCCCATTGGCATCTTTGGTCGTACGAAATACATCAAAGCCACCCATGCATTCTAGGCCATTGGACGCATAAAATAACGTCTGCCCATCGGCCGCCACAAAAGGCGACATCTCGTCACCCCAAGAGTTGACTTGTTGGCCGAGAGACTCCAGCTTGCTCCAACGTCCCGCCTCATCGATTGAACTTTCGAACAGGTCGTAACCACCCTCTCCACGACGCGTTTTGACACTTGCAATCAAGTGTTGTTTTCCGGGAAAAAAAACGATTTCTCCTTCGAGTGGAATGGTGCGGTCTAAGTACAATGGCTCTGCGACCGTCCAGCCTCTTTCCCATCGGGATGTGGTTTTCAATTCAGGCGTCCAGCCGTCGTCGTCGACAACGATGAGTTCTTGTCCAAACGCATCTGAGCCAATCACCCTAGCATGGTGGCGAACTCCGAGATTTAAATGCGTTGGCTCTCCCCATGTGCTGTCTTTTTGAAGCGAAGACTGATACACGTCGTAATAGTACTCCCTTGTGTTGGGATCCATTCTGCCGTGATTTGTCCCGTTGCTACGAGGTCGATTTGAGGAAAAAAACAGGGTCTTGCCATCTGCCGTAAGCGAGGGATGCGTCTCATTGTTTTGGCTGTTGACGGACATGGGAATGACTTCAGCAGACGTTGGATTCTGCATTTGATTTTCTGCAAAACGTATTTCCGCTAGAATTTTCGAGGCCCACTCTGTGGATCCGTGCTTTTCACCTGCCTTTGCGAAGAAGGCCTCCACATGTTCCCGAACAAGCTCAAATTCGCCCATCCGATGCTCGGCATTGGCCAACCACAACAAAGCATCGACAGGCGGAATCATCTGATTGGGATTAAAGGGATCGAATCTCTTGGTCAAACCACCCTTCGTCACTTCTTCCAACAACAATTTTGCAGCAGGCCAGTCTTCCCCAATCTCCGATATACACACCGCGCGCTTGAACTTCACGACGCGATTTTTGGCGTGAGTTTCGCTTAAGTGCGTCCATACGCGCTCAGCTTCGTGCCAAAACCCTTCTTCCATGAGTATGCTGCCCTCGAAAAAGAGCTCTCCGAATGATTGGTTCGAAAAGGCAGAATCTGTCAACGAAGCAACACCAAGATGGTCATCGAACTTCGCCCATGTCACAGCCTCAAAAGAGATGGCCAAGACAAGAGCAACGAGTTTGGGAGCTGAATTTGCCAAGAACGTGTGTATACAACTTTGTGGTTCAAGTTACCTCGCCTCGCCTTATTTCGACAAAAAGGCAACAAATGCCCGTGCAGCATCATCCCATGGCCGAGAGGCAACAACCTCCAATTAGCTTTCAATGGGACGGTTTAAATCAAAACCTTCGAGATAATCCGCAACGCGACGCACAAAGCTGCCTCCCAACATGCCATCCACCACGCGATGATCATAACTGTGGCTCAGGAACATCATGTGGCGTACAGCAATGACGTCGCCGTGTTCCATCTCAAGCACTGCAGGGCGTTTACGAATGGCGCCTAGCGCCAAAATGCCTACTTGTGGCTGATTGATGATTGGGGTGCCCATGACGTTGCCAAATGTCCCGACGTTGCTCATGGTGTAGGTTCCACCCGCGACGTCGTCAGGCGAAAGTTTTCCGGTTCTTGCACGATCGGCCAAATCGTTCACTTGACGGGCTAAGCCCTGCAAATTGTACTGATCTGCATGCCTGATCACAGGAACAATCAAATTTCCAGATGGCAGTGCAGCAGCCATCCCCAGATGTATGGCTTTGTGCATCAAAATTTTGTCACCGTCCACGCTGGCGTTCACCCCTGGAAAATCCTGAATGGCCCGCACAATTGCCTCAGCGATGAGTGGTGTGAAGGTCAATTTTTCGCCAGTTTTTTCCTGAAAAGCCTTTTTGTTTGCGTTGCGCCACAACACGAGGTTGGTCACATCTGCCTCAACAAAGGACGTCACGTGCGGACTCGTCTGTACGCTACGCACCATGTGATCCGCAATCATTTTCCGCATCCGATCCATCTCCACAATGTCATGAGCGCCGTCCAAGCTTGCAGACACTTTGGGAGCTGAGGCTTCTTTTTTGGACGAAACCGGCATTGCAGGTGTGGGCACCGGGGTTGGCATGGGCGCCGCAATCGGAGCGGGTGGAACCCCACCGCCTCGTTGACTGACGTAGCTGAGAATGTCTTTCTTCGTCACCCTTCCCTCAGACCCCGTTCCTTGCACTTGCTCAAGTTCCGCCATTCCAATCCCCTCTTTTTGGGCGATGCTTCTGACGAGTGGCGAATAGAAGCGTCCAGAAGGACCTTTTCTCGCTGGTGCATCGTCCAGAGGAGCCATCGCCGCTGCAACAATTTCAGGCGTTGGCTTCAACGTTGAATCCGAGGTCTCCGTCTGTTCAACATCATCCTGAGTCGTTTCTGAAGTCTCGGCTGTGGACACGGACCCTTCTGTTTCTCCGCCCGTATTAAATCGGGCAATCACTGACCCCACCTGTACCACATCACCCTCCGACACACACCATTCGACCAAGCTGCCATCTTCAGGAGCAGGCACCTCTGAATCCACCTTGTCCGTGGCAATTTCGACAATGGACTCATCCACTTCGACCCTCGCACCTGCTTCAACCAAGAGTTTGGTGATTGTAGCCTCCGCTACACTTTCGCCCATTTTGGGCAGGAGAATATCAATGATTGCCATAAGAGATGATTGCTCGTCGCGAAATTAAGGCATCTGCCACCACCGAAAGGTCCTTTCGCCAATGGTAATCTTGGGCATGAGTAAATGCCTTTCGATCGGCGGCTTTGCCTGGCAATCCCTCGGACAGTTCCAGTCCGTATTGCACCGGCATTTGCAAATTTCCTGGACTGACCCAGGTGAAATTTCCCACAATCACCCTCACTGAAAATCGCACCCAATCAATTCGGCCTGTCGCCCACATGGCAGGAGCAGTGAACAAAACGAGAAAGGCAAAAACGACATCAAATACGCGTTTGGAACGGGCCACTTCGGGGCGATGAAGTCCCCGTTGAAATGCGACAAATGCCTCTCGTGACGCGCCTCCACTTGACATTACATCTCCCACATCAGTCCATGCAATTCTGCACTTCACGCCATGTTTACCTAACATGGGGAGCGCATCTACGATGGATTCAGTGCGCACATCTTTCCCACTGAAAACCACCTCATCGATGTTGTGTATTTGGACTGCTTCCTCAACATCTCGGAGACGGCCCACCCATGGCACCCCCTGAAGCTGAGGCAGGTCCTGAGGTGCATCTTTTCCAGCCCACAATGCGTTCATGCTCAACCTCACGCGCTCTCCCTCATTGCGACGCAACAAATCTGCCATGTCAACCACATCGTCCCGAGCAACCAACAGACGTCGGATGTGATATGGATTGCCATTTCGTTTCAAAGCGCGTACCATGACAACCGTATGAATCAGGGCGTGCAACAAAAGCAGAACCAAAACGACAGCCCTGCTGAATCGCCATGACTCGGGGAATAAGCTGTACGTGGCCAGCGTCACAAGTGAAGCGACAAGCCATGACAAAACGTGCCGCGATGCCCCCCTCATCGCCCGTGCATCCCGATATCCACCACCGGCCCACATGCAAGCCAGTTGAACTGCCAACAAGCCAGCGCCTTGCCAACCTGCATCGGGCCAAACAAAAGACTTGCCCAGCCATACGTGAGAAGCAACCATGACGAGGGTTAAAGCCAACATGGTTGCAGTCGCCACGCGAATCAAATCTCCCCAACGACTGATTCCCCGGCGAATCACTGCCAATGCAGCGCGTCCGTATATCGCTGAGCGGATCATCCAGGAAAAAGCACGGGCTTGGCGGCCTTCAAAATGCTTCGCGGCAAACAGCAGCATGGCGCGATAAAAGACCATGACGTAATTCAGGCTGCCTTTTTTGGTGGACTCGCCTTTGTAATGAATGATGCTCGTCTCCGCGAAATAATGATTTTCCCATCCTCCTTCAATCAACCTCCAACTTAAATCGATGTCCTCTCCATACATGAAGAATTGCTCATCAAGCAGTCCCACTTCATCCAAGGCGACTTTGTTCATCCACATGAAAGCTCCCGACAAAATGTCGACTTCAGCAGTCTCTTGCTCACCTACGTGTCCAGCATAGTAAGCGTTGAATTGTTTGGAACGAGAAGCAATTCGATGCAACCCCGACATCCGACAAAAGGCCGCCCACGGAGTTGGCAACCCCCTTTTTGATTCAGGCAAATACTTTCCCTTGCCGTCATACATGGGCACTCCCATGCCTCCAAGCTTGGGATGATTGTGAGCGTATGAAAGACACTTGCGGAACGTATCCTCACGTACAACCGTATCTGGATTGAGTAACAACACGTTTCTGCCAGCGCAAACCCTCAATGCTTGGTTGTTTGCCTTGGAAAAGCCAAGGTTCTCCTCGTTGGAAATGACTTGAACCCAAGGGAATCGTTCTCTGACCATGTCAACAGAGCCGTCGACACTTCGATTGTCCACGACCCACACATCCATTGACATGTCGCCTTTTGCGCGTTCCACGGATACAAGGCACTGCTCGAGGAAAGCTCGAACATTGTAACTCACAATGATGACACTTAGGTCTGTCACCCTTTGTAAGGAAGTCGATTCAACAAGGAACTTGAAAGCGTAGCCTCATCAGCATATTGAAGGGCCTCTCCCACCGATACGCCACGAGCAAGGGCGGTCAGGAGCACATTTGATTCTGTGAGCTTTTTGGCCAAATAAAAGGCAGTGGTGTCCCCTTCCATGGACGCGGGCAGCGCAAGAATCACTTCTTTCACATCAACCGTTCCAGCACGAGACACCAACCCGTCTACATCCAAGTCTGCCGGGCCCACCCCGTCCATTGGACTGATGACACCTCCAAGGACGTGGTAAACACCGCGATATTCTCCCATGCTTTCCAATGCCAGCAAATCTCTGACATCCTCCACCACACAAATCGTGGTGGCATCCCTGTGTGGATTCAAACAAATGTTGCACGTTTCCTCCTCGGTCGGATTGTTGCATACGTTGCACGCCTGAACCCCTTCACGCATGGCCACCAAAGCCTCGGCAAAATCGCGCACGCGATCCTCATCACGTGCGAGCATGTTTAACACCAATCGGAGTGCAGTCCGACGCCCCACGCCAGGCAAGGTGGCCATCTGGTCCACTGCGGCTTCAATCAATCGCGAAGGAATCTGCACCGCACGAAGGTACACCAAGGCTCAAGTTGAGGGTACACTTCAACACGTACATTTGGTCACATGACACCAACAACCGTTTTGCTTATTGCCATAGGTTATGTAGCTGTGCTTTTAGGCATTGCGCAATGGTCCGTTCGCAGAAGCGCAAACGACGATTCAGAGGCGCGATTTTTCGTGGCCAGCCAACAAGCCCCGTGGTATGTTGTCGCCTTTGGCATGATTGGTGCCTCACTTTCCGGTGTCACATTTTTAAGCATACCAGGCTGGGTCCGTGATCAAGAGTGGACTTACATGCAGATGGTGTTCGGATACAGCCTGGGGTATGTCATTGTTGCGACCATCCTCCTCCCCCTTTATTACAAGCTCAAGCTCACCAGCATATACCGTTTTTTGGGCACGCGATTTGGCGACAGTGCTCACAAAACAGGTGCCTCTTTTTTCATCTTGAGTCGGGTCATTGGCGCCTCATTCAGACTCTTTCTTGTGGCACTGGTGGTTGATGTTTTGGTTTTGGAACCTGTCTACGGTGGCGCCACGCCTTGGACTTGGTTTGGGTTCACCACGGCAAGCATTTTGGCAGTCATTTATCTCTACACGAAAAAAGGTGGCATGGGGACAGTGATTTGGACAGACACCCTTCAAACGGCCTGCATGCTTCTCGCTGTCGTGTTGACGATCGGAGGAATTTTACGCGCTGGCGATTTCGTGTGGATGGATTTGCCAGAGGTCTTGGCTTCCACAGATTTGACCCAAATCTGGGTGACAGAAGATTGGAGAATGAGCAATCACTGGGTCAAACACATCCTAGCCGGGATGTTTGTCACAATTGCAATGACTGGACTTGATCAAGACATGATGCAGAAAAACCTAGCCTGCAGAAATCTGCGAGAAGCCCAATGGAACATGGGTTCTTTCACAATCATTCTGGTCGGAGCAAATGTCTTGTTTTTGACCATGGGAGCACTTCTGTGGATGCATGCAGAAAACATCAACATGGCCTTACCCCAAGCCACGGACCGACTCTACCCGCTCATTGCTCTGGGAGGCTCTCTTGGACCTGCGCTTGGAGTGGCCTTTGTCGTAGGCCTGTTGGCTTCGGCGTTCAGCTCCGCGGATTCCGCACTGACCGCACTGACCACATCCACTTGTGTGGACCTTCTCGAGACACAGAAAATGAAGCATGAACTTGCCTCTCGGACCCGCAGGCGTGTGCACCTTGGCATGACTGTTCTCCTTTGGATTGTCATCATGGCGTTTCGCATGGTCAATGACACTTCGGTTGTGGCGGCTCTGTTTACTGCAGCCAATTACACCTACGGGCCATTACTCGGACTGTTTTCCGTAGGCATGTTTACCACATGGAATCCCGAGACCAAAATCATTCCATGGGTATGCGTTCTCGCTCCTGCACTTGGTTACGGAATTGAGCACATGCTCTTGGACTTGTTCAATTTTAGTTTTGGATTTGCCTTGCTGCCAATCAATGGCCTGCTTACTGCTCTTGGACTCGCCCTGATATCTCAAAAAAGACTGGTCTGATTGTCGGGATGACGATGTAGTTTTGACCTCGCATTTACGAACGATCAACACCCATGGAACAAACCACTTCCGACCTCCTGCAACGCCTTAGTGAATCCGCCACCATTGCCATGGCGAGAAAGGCTCGTGAGCTGAAGGACCAAGGAATCGATGTCATTTCTCTTTCACTCGGCGAGCCCGATTTCGATACGCCATCTGACATGAAAGAAGCTGGGATCTTGTCAATCCAGGCCAACGAGACACACTATACACCGGTACCTGGGACTCCACGTATTCGAAAGGCAATCACAGAGAAATTCAAACGTGACAATGACCTGGACTACACCATGGATCAAGTTGTCGTAAGCACGGGGGCCAAGCAGAGTTTAGCCAATGTGGTGTTGTCGCTTGTAAATCCGGGAGATGAGGTCATTCTCCCGGCTCCATACTGGGTGAGCTATGAGGAAATCGTCAAAGTGGCGGGTGGCGTTCCTGTGGTGTTGTCCACTCGCATTGACAACGACTACAAAATCCTGCCCGGCGAACTAGAAGCAGCCATCACACCGAAGACACGCTTGGTGATGTACTCCTCACCTTGCAATCCCTCGGGATCGGTTTACACGAATGAGGAAACAGCGGCCTTGGCAGATGTTTTGCGCAAATACGATCGCATCATCACCGTCAGCGATGAAATCTACGAGCTCATCAACTTCACGGACAAGCACGCATCGATGGCAGCGCAGCCTGGCATGTGGGAGCGCACTGTGACTGTCAATGGTGTGTCAAAGGGTTTTGCCATGACGGGATGGCGCTTGGGCTACATCGGGGCGCCGACCTGGATTGCAGCCGCTTGCACCAAAATTCAGGGACAATTCACCTCTGCCCCATCTAGCATCACCCAAGCTGCATCGGCAGCTGCTCTGGAAGCCGACCCATCTGTGGTAAGTGACATGGTTGACGCTTTTCGTCGACGTCGCGCTTTGATGGTCGAAGGATTGAGTCAAGTCCCAGGATTCAAAGTCAACCAACCAATGGGCGCATTCTACGTCTTTCCCGATGTATCTGCTTTGTTTGGGAAATCCTTTCAAGACACAACACTGAAAAACGCCGATGATGTAGCTCTGTACTTGCTTGAAGAGGCCAAGGTCGCGTCAGTCAGCGGTGCGGCTTTCGGAACCCCCGAGTGCATACGCCTTTCCTATGCCGCGTCAGACGACGTCCTCGCCGAGGCCGTGCGACGCATTGAACGTGCGTGTCGACAGTTGTCCTGACTTCTTCGAAGTTCCGAACTTAGGCTTCATGAGTAAATCCCACATGCCAACGTCCCTCCACAAGTTGCCTTGGTCCAAGCCAAGGGTCTGCGTTGTTGGAGATGTCATGGTTGATGCATACATGTGGGGGAACATTCAACGCAAGAGCCCGGAAGCTCCCGTACCCGTCGTTGAAGTATCGAGACGAGAAGAACGCGTCGGTGGCGCGGCCAATGTTGTCAAAAATCTTCATGCACTTGGTGCTGACATTGACATCATCAGCGTCATCGGCGACGACCAAGCAGGTCGTGAATTAACGTCACTGTTGGATACGATGTGCACACCGCATTTGATTGTGGACGACAAGCGCCCAACGACAGTGAAAACACGAGTCATCAGCGATGGCAGCCACGTCGTGCGCATCGATGAGGAGTCCGCCGAAGAAGTGTCCGAAAACGTTTCTCATCTGGCGCTGAAATCCCTCAAGCACATCTTGCAGGGCAATCGAAAACCCGAAATTGTTGTCCTTGAGGACTACGACAAAGGCATGATGACTGAGCGTTTCATTGAAGATGTCCTCGAAACTTGTACTGAAGCTGGAGTGCCTGTGGCTGTTGACCCGAAACTTCGCCATTTCTCTGCCTACCAAGGTGTAGACTTGTTCAAGCCCAACTTAAAAGAACTCAATGAAGGTCTCGGACTGCAAGTCCAAGCCCATCCCTCCGACCGCGAGTCCATGATTTCGGCAATCGAAACACTTGTGACGACATTGAATTGCAAACGTGCATTTGTGACTTTGGGAGAATTCGGTTCTTGGATTCACGCACCCAATGAAGGCGTGAATCATTTGCACATACCGGCCATTCCAAGAGATGTAACTGATGTAAGTGGCGCTGGAGATACGGTCATTGCAACGGCCTCCCTGATGCTGGCCTCGCAAGCGGAAGCCATTTCTATGGCCGCAGTGGCCAACTTGGCTGGTGGCTGGGTGTGTGAGCGTGTAGGTGTGGTTCCAATCACGAGAGAGGCACTCGAAGGAGAACTGCCTCGTCTAGGACTTCCAACATCCTCGTGAATTGAGTTGGCAGTCATTCAGAGAACGAGCCAATGTTTGGCTTTACCACAGCAAGGAACAGGTCCTTGGATCATTTCAATGGCTCACCCTTGTGGTCAATCTCACCGCCCTATCTGTACTCGCCATTTACTATGGTTACGACCACGATGCAGCTACAGCAGCATCCTTGTTCGACGTCGTCAAGTTCAGTTTCGCATTCTATGTGCTCCACTATCTCCTGCGGGCCCTGTATCATTTCCACCCCAAGACCTTTTTCATGGAAACTTGGGCGGAGGGCGCTGTGATGACTGTGCTGCTTGTCGAGGGCGTGGGCGACCTCTTTTTTGGCGCTCCTCCCTTGGAACAAGCGTTATCCGTTCTCATGCCAAGCTTCGGAGATTTCAGTACATTTTTAATCCAAGGTTATCTCTTCATTGCTGTTTTGATGGGATGGATGAGGCCAGAGTCGCGACTGCCCCAAGTCAAACTCAACCCTGCTGTCATTTTCATCTTGAGCTTCTTGCTGTTGATCGGCGTGGGTACATGGCTCTTAAGCATGCCAATGATGACCACCATCAATGGCGGCATGCCTTGGGTTGACGCTCTGTTTACCGCCACAAGCGCCACATGCGTGACTGGATTAATGAGTGTCGACACCATGACCTACTTCACTTCACGGGGCCACTGGGTGCTTCTTGCTCTTATCCAACTTGGCGGACTGAACTTCATTGCATTTGGCAGCTTTCTCGCATTGGCCTCGAAGTTCGGTGTCGCAGTCAAGCAGCACGACGTGATCGAAGATTTTGTAAACAGCGAAAGCTTGTTGGGAAGCAGTGGCACCCTAGGAAAAGTGGTTGCTTGGTGTCTGGGAATTGAGGCCTTGGGGGCCATGGCCCTCATGGCCCTGTGGTCCCCAGATGTGGTTTTTGATGACTGGAATGACCGCTTGTTTTCATCTGTAT
>CESW01265380.1_pt1 | contig 14834 bp, 19 predicted proteins | sample 531171 | NCBI WGS metagenome assembly CESW01 (sample SAMEA2621859, study PRJEB7988) | marine metagenome | biome: marine biome (ENVO:00000447); feature: surface water layer (ENVO:00002042); material: "saline water (ENVO:00002010), including plankton (ENVO:xxxxxxxx)" | depth 5 m
ATAGCTCAATTGGCTTGATTTATGCACTGAAAAAAATTTTTAGATATGAATAAAATAAAAAATACATTCTTTTCAAATGAAGAATTGGTAACTATCAGCAGTTTTAAATCTAAGGGTTATTTAATCAAAAAAGTCATTAGTAAAAATGACTTGGATTATTTAAGAAAACACGTAATTGAATTTACTGTAAAGTTTTTTAATTTTAAAAGAATTCCAGATAATAAATATGATTGGTTTTTAAACAATTTTCATAAAAATATAAAACTTAATCAACTAAATAATTTTAGAATAAAGCTTTATGAAAATCTGAACTCAAAGTCTTGGTTTAGACCTTTGTATTATAATCTAATTAAAAAAACATTAGACTCCTTAGTAGGAAATGAATTAGCTATGCAAAACATGATAAACCTTTCAATTCAATTACCCAAAGATAATACTTCTTTAATTGATACCCACTCAGACATCTTTACAGGAGAAACGCCATTCCAAGTTGTTGTGTGGCTACCCTTAGTTAATGTTTATAAAACTAAATCCATGTTTATTAATAATATTAAATTTAATAAGAAGGTTTTTAAAAATTTTTCTAAATACAGTAAAGGAGGATTAAATAACACTTATAAAAAAAATAAAAATCAATTTAATTTTCTAAATTTGAAATTTGGGGAAATTTTAATTTTTTCACCGATACTCTTACATGGAAATGTTAAAAATATTACAAACGAGACAAGATGGTCATTTAATTCAAGGTTTACTGGTTTATTTACACCATATACTGAAACGCCCGGTAATCAGAAAAATCTTGGTAATTTTTATTCACCAATAAATTTAAGGCCAATTTCTCATGTAGGTTTAAATTATAAAAATCCTATAGATTGATGAAAAATAATATTAGTGGATATATAAATTTAAGACAATTCAACGGATCAACTCTTTCCTCTACTTTACAAAATTTAGTTATGAGGGATTTCTGTATAAAAAATGGTTTTACTTTTAATATATCTCCTAGTGAGTTTATTTTTAATAATAGCTATACACAATTAAACTCTCTTTTAAATTCGAAATCCATTTCAGGTGTAGTTATGTGTAGTATTTTTATGTTACCCAAAAATATTAAAGAAAGATTGAAACTTTATAAATTAGCAAATAAAAATAAAAAAAAAATGTATTTTGTATTCGAAAAAATCTCAGTGTTAAAACTTAAAGATTTTAATCAAATAGAGGAGTTATTTTTTATGAGATCTATTTTTAAAAAAAATTCAGATAAAATTTTAGATAAAAAATATCAAAAAAATTTAAAAGTTCAAAAAAAATGGAGTTTCTGTTAATGAAAATTTTTATCACAGGCGGTGCTGGTTACGTTGGGAGTAGATTGGTTCCAGAATTACTAAAAGATGGGCATGAAGTGACTGTATTCGATATACTTTATTTTGGTAAAAATTTTTTACCATTAGAAAATACCTCTCTTAAAGTTATAAAGGGTGATATTAGAAATCAAATTAAGCTTGAGAATTCTTGTGAAAATCATGACATCTTTATACATCTTGCGTGTATTTCAAATGATGCAAGTTTTCAATTAGATGAAAAATTATCAAAAACAGTAAATTTAGATAGTTTTGAACCAATGGTGATTTCTGCAAAGAAAAAAGGTATTAAAAGATTTATTTACGCTTCGACAAGTTCAGTGTATGGAATTTCAGATAAAAAAGATGTCAAAGAAGATCATCCATTAGTTCCATTAACTTTGTACAATAAATTTAAGGGTATGTGTGAACCAATTTTGTTTAATCATACAGATAATAATTTTGAAGGGGTAATATTTAGGCCAGCAACTGTATGTGGTTATGCGCCAAGACAGAGATTAGATCTTTCTGTTAATATTTTGACTAATTTTGCTGTAAATAAAAAAAAAATCACAGTTTTTGGAGGTGATCAATTACGACCCAATTTAAATATTAAAGATTACTGTGATGCTGTTAAATTGTTAATAAACGCACCTTCAGAAAAAATAAAAAATGAAATCTTTAACATAGGATTTCAAAATATGTCAATAAAAGATATAGCGTTACTTGTGAAAAAAGTTGTTGAAAAGAAACTTAGTTTTAATGATATTGAAATTGTTAAAACACCATCAGATGACAATAGATCGTACCATATAAATTCAGATAAAATAAAAAATAAATTAAATTTTATTCCTAAATTTACAATTGAAGATGCCATTGAAGAATTGTGTGAGGCATTTAACAAAAAATTATTACCTAATAGTTTTGATGATGACTTTTATTTTAATGTTAAACGATTACAAAGGATACAGGCAGAGTGACTAAAAGCTATATTGTTACAGGAGGCGCAGGTTTTATAGGAAGTCATATGTGTGAATTTCTTTTATCGAGGAAATTTAAAGTAGTTTGTTTTGATAATTTAAAACAAGGATCTTCGAATAATATAAAGCTGTTAAAAAAGTATAAAAATTTTACGTTTTGTAAAATAGATTTATTAGATAAAAAAAAACTTAGCAAAATTAAATTAAAAAATATTTATGGGATATTTCACTTTGCGGGCATTGGTGATATTGTGCCTGCAATTGAAAGACCTACCGAATATGTTGAAAATAACGCATTAGGCACATTAAATATTTTAGAGTATGCAAGACGTAACAAAATTTTAAAATTTACTTATGCAGCTTCATCATCTTGTTATGGATTGCCAAAAAAAATACCAATTTCAGAGAATAGTGAAATTGATATTCAGCATCCATACGCTTTATCAAAGTATTTAGGTGAACAATTGGTACTCCACTGGAATAAAGTTTATAAAATGAAAACAGATTCAGTGAGAATCTTTAATGCATATGGTTTAAGATCTAGAACATCAGGTGCTTATGGAGCTGTTTTAGGTGTATTTTTAAAACAAAAAATTAAAAATAAACCACTAACCATAGTTGGGAATGGACATCAAACAAGAGATTTCATTAATGTGAAAGATTTAGTTTCAGCATTTTATAAAGTACAGAATAGTAAAAAATCTGGAAAAATTTATAATGTTGGAAGTGGAAAAGAACAATCTGTCAACACTCTAGCAAATTTAATTTCTAATAAAATAATACATATTCCTAAAAGACCTGCTGAACCAGATAGAAGTCTTGCTAAAATTAAAAAAATAAAAAATCTAGGATGGAAACCAAGAATAAACTTTAAAGACGGAATAAATGAAATTCTCAAAAACATTGATTACTGGCAAAATGCACCGCTTTGGGATAAAGGAAAAATAAATAAAGCCACAAAAGTATGGTTTAAATATTTTAAATAATGCAAAATATTTTTTACATAGAAAAAGATAAGAAAAATTTAAATAAACTTTTAAAAAATCTCAAATTTAAAAAAAAAATAATTAGCCTCGCTCACGGTGTATTTGATGTAATTCATTTAGGTCATTTGGAACATTTAAATCAAGCAAAATCAACATGTGATGTCCTTTTTGTTAGTATAACGATTGATAATTATGTTCGAAAAGGCCCAGGCAGGCCTTACTTTAAAGCTATACAAAGAGCTCAAATGTTATTAGGTCTCGCATGTGTTGACTATGTAATCATTAACAACAAACCAACGGCAGTTGATTTGCTTAGTATGGTAAAACCTAACTTTTATGTAAAAGGTCCAGATTATAGAAATAAAAATAATGATATAACTAAAAATATTTACAAAGAAGAGAAAATATTAAAAAAAAATTATGGAAAGATATATTTCACAACCGGTGATACTTTTAGTTCTTCAAATATTATAAACTTAACTACCGAAGTTTTTAGTGAAAAGTTAAAAAAAATTATCAATGAAGTTAAGAATAAATTTAATTTTGAAAATTTTGTTAAAGGCATTAATAAAATTAAAAAAAAAAAAATTCTTATAATTGGCGAAACTATAATTGATCAATATAATTATGTAAAATATCTAGATAAAGCTGGAAAGGAGGATTTGATTGCAACTTCTTATTTAAATAAAAAAACTTTTTATGGAGGTGCTTTAGCAACATTGAAACATTTATCTGAATTTTCTGATAAGATTGATTTAATTACTTTAGTAGGTAAAGATTTTAGTAAATCAAAATTTTTTAGTTTAACTAAGTTAAATAAGAAAAAAATTAAAATACATGACATCGTAGACGAAAAGTTTAACACCATCTTAAAAGAGAGATATATTAATGAGGTTAATTTAAAAAAAATCTTTGAAGTTTATAAATTTAATTCTCAGGATATATCTTCAAAAAATAGAAAGAAACTTAATAAAATAATTAAAAATAAAATTAAACAATATGACTTAGTCATAGTAGCTGATTATGGACATGGTTTTATAGACGAAAGCACCATAAAATTATTAAATGGAGCAAAATTTTTGTCGGTAAACACACAAACAAATGCCGGTAATAGAGGTTTCAATTTAATTAATAAATATAAAAAAACTAATTACTGTTGTGTTGATTTGCCAGAGGCAAAATTAGCAACATCAATTAATTCAGATAAGCATGATATCCTATTTAAAAAATTATCAAAAACAGTTAAAACGGATTTTTTTACAATTAGTTTAGGAAAAAAAGGTTGTGCCTTAGTTGGAAAAAATAATAAGATAATTGAGGTTCCTGCTTTTAATGAAAGACCAATAGATACAATGGGTGCAGGAGATGCGTTTTTATTAATATCTACTATATTGTTTTATTTAGGATATGATACTAAAACAACAGGACTAATTTCAAATTTATATGCTTCAATTAAAATTAAAATAGTAGGACATGAAGAAGTAATTAAAAAAAATGAATTTCTTAAATCATTAATGTATATATTGAAATAATGAACTTTGATTACTGGAATAAGAACGAAATTAAAATAGCAAAAGATTTTATTAAAAATGGATACGTTATTTTTCCTGTAAATAAAAAAAAATTAAATATATTACAAAAAACCATTTCAGTATTTGCTGGTAATAAAAACCAGGATCCAACCGTTTTTTTAAATAATTTTAAAGTTAAAAAAAATAAGAACGATCTTAATAAAATTAGAGTAAGTATAATTAAAAAAATTAATAATGAAAAAAAATTTAGAAAAATTTTTTTTGAAATAGCCAGAAATTCTTTAGAAGTTTTAATTGGTAATGAAATATGTATGCAAAAAAACTTGAATTTATCGATACAATTACCTAGAGATAATAGTTCATTGTTGCCCTTGCATGCAGATGTATTAAATGGAGACTCACCTTTTGAGGTTGTGCAATGGTTACCATTTGTAGATTGTTACAAAACTAAAACTATGTATTTATTACCAGCAAATAAATCAAAAAATTACCTTAAATTAATAAAAAAAAATCAAAATAAAGGAACAGATGTAATTTATAAAAAAATTAAAAAAAATTTAATTTGGCTTAATGTTCCATATGGAAATTGCGTAATTTTTAATCAAAACTTGTTTCATGGCAATATTGTAAACAAGGAAGAGGAAACTCGTTGGAGTATAAATTGTAGATATAAATCTCTTTTTTCTCCCTACAAGGATAAAAAATTTGATGAATTTTTTGAACCAATTATTATAAGACCTGCAACAAAAATAGGATTAGAGTTTAAATTTCCAACCATTTAAATGCTGGGTAAAAATTACATAGGTTATATAGGGAGCCGAAATATTAATAACTTTAGATATCCTCAAAGTGTACAAAATCTTATAATAAGAGAATTTGCAAATAAAAATAATTTTAACCTCACGCTTAGCAACACTGAATATGCAATGCAAAATTGTTTTATTGTCTTAAATAATTTACTCAAATTTAATTTAAAAAATAAAAATGGTATAATTTTTTTCAGTCACAGAATATTTTTTGATAATTTGATAGAAATAAGAAAGAAATTAACTAAATTGATAAAAAAAAATAAACAAATACATTTTGCTCTAGAAAATATTTCAATTAAATCTATTAAAGATATAGATAATTTTTTAGACATAAAAAGATTAGATATTTTAATAAATGAGACAAATTGATTTTATAACTAAATTGCATAAATCGACAAAAAGAAATTATCTTGAGAGAGCCAACAATAATAAATTAATATGCATTAAAGAAGCAAAAAAGTTTGGTTACAATTATTGGGATGGAAATAGAAAGTATGGTTATGGAGGATATCATTATGATGGGAGATGGGAAACTGTAGCTAAAAAAATCATAAATTATTATAAAATAAATAATAAATCAAAAGTTTTAGATATTGGATGTGGTAAAGCATTCTTACTATATGAAATTTTTAAATTGAGTGGTTGTAAAGTTAAAGGTTTAGATATTTCAAAATATGGAGTAAAGAATGGAAAAAAAGAGATTAGAAAATTTTTAAAAGTAGGTGACTGCACAAAATTACCGTATAAAAATAAAGAATTTGATTTAGTTTTTTCACTAAATGTTTTTCATAATTTAGAAATTTCTCAGCTAGAAAGTGCTATAAAAGAAATGAATCGAGTGGCTAGAGATAAAAAATACATTGTCGTTGAAAGTTATAAGAATCTTAATCAAAAAAATAATTTATTAAATTGGCAACTTACTTGTGAGTCATTCTATTCAAAAAAACAATGGCTATGGTTATTTAAAAAGTATAATTACAGGGGTGATTATAATTTTATATATTTTGATTAATAAAATGAAAAATAAACTTTTATTGGAAAGTAAAAAATTAAGAATTGAAACTTTTTTAGCTTTTATAAAGTATGGTGAAGCTCATTTAGGCGGAAGTTTCTCTATAATTGAAACACTTGTAGTTTTGTATAATAAGATATTAAAGAAGAATGATAAATTTATTTTAAGCAAAGCACATGCATCATATCCACTGTGTCTAATATTAAAAAAAAAAGGTCTTAATCCAAAAATATCAACACATTTAGAAATTGATGAAAATAACGGGATTTATTGTACAACAGGAAGTTTAGGACATGGTTTGCCAATATCAACAGGAATGGCATTTGCTAAAAAGTATAAAAAAGAAAAAGGAAAAATTTATTGCATGATTAGTGACGGTGAATGTCAAGAGGGTACAACTTGGGAGTCACTATTAATAGCAGCAAAACATAAACTAAATAATCTTATAATATTAGTCGATTATAACAAAATACAAGCTCTTACAACTTTATCAGATGGTTTACCTTTAGATGATTTAGAAAAAAAATTTAAATCTTTTAATATTAATTGCATAAATGTAAAAAATGCTCATTCAATAAATGAATTAATTAAAGCCTTTAACAAGGTTCAAAAATCAAAAAAACCAAATGTTATTATACTAAATACAATTAAAGGAAAAGGTATATTAGAATTCGAAAATGATCCTGTTTGGCATGCACGAAAAATTGAAGGAAATGATATTGAAATTGCAAAAAAAAGATTAGGATTTAAATGAGAAGAACTTTTGGAAAAATAATTAGTGAAATTGCTCAAAGAGATAAAAAGGTAGTCTTATTAGTTGGAGATATTGGATATGGGATTTTCGATGATTTTAGAAAAAATAATCCCAACCAATTTTACAATCTTGGTATTTGCGAACAAAGTTTAATAAGCTTTGCTTCTGGTTTAGCTCTTCAAGGCCTAAAACCATGGGTTTACACTATAACTCCTTTCTTAATAGAAAGACCATTTGAACAAATAAAGCTTGATATAGATCAACAAAAAGCCAACGTTAAGCTTGTTGGATATTGTGATTACCCTACATTAGGTCCAACTCATGCAACTTTAAATGATAAATATTTAATGAAAATTTTTAAAAATATCAAATCTCACTTCCCAAAAAATGGAAAAGAGACAAAAAAAATAGTATTATCAATATCTAATTCCAAAAGTCCTTCATTCATTAGTTTGAAATCAGATAAAACTATAATTAAATGGTGATGACTAAATGTATTTGTATAAGTTGTTATAAGTAATTTGTACCATTTTAAAAACTTTAAATTTAATTTTGCTTTAATTCCTTAATATATTTGAGAATAGTATTTTTTGTAGTTCTTAAATTACTTAAATATTTTTTATTTATATTTTCAATTAAAAAAGGTTTTGATTTTCCATCCTTAAATTCAATATCATTTTGATAATTAAATTGTTTCCTAAAAATTTCAATAACAGTAGAAATCAAAATTGGGTTTTTAGTTTTTAAGTTTTTAATTAGGAATTTTAATTGGTTATTTTTAAGTAAGAATAAAATTTTTTTACAAAGATCATTTATATATATGCAATTATTAAAATATGACTTTCTATTATAGACTAAAATTTTTTCTTTTTTAAGAATTACGTTCTGCGCGATCTTACTCAAGAAAGTGCTATGACAACCTTTACCAACAACACTTGGAAGCCTTAAAATAAATATTTGATCAAAAATTTTCTTATTATTAAGAAATATTCTTTCACCATGAAGTTTTGTTTTTCCATAAACATCTTTAGAGGTTTTTTGGGAATTTTCATATATCCTTTTTTTATTTTTTTCGTATATTGACATACTTGAAAGATATATAATCTTTTTAATACCAGTTTCCTTAGCAATTTTTAAAATATTACAATTGATAAGATAATTTTTTTTAATTTCACGATTATTATATTTAGGTGGTGTGTTAGCTGCACAATGAATTAATACATCAAATTTTTTGTTTATTTTTTTAAATTCTGTAAGATCTATTTTTAAATTTGTTTTACTATTTTTTTTCGATCTAGAAATTTCAGTAATATTGATTTTTCTTTTTTTTAAAAAATTATAAATTCTATAACCAATAAATCCTGAAGAACCTGTGATTAAAACTCTCAATACTAAATATTTTTTTTAAATTCTAAACCTTGTAAAATTATATCATCTATATCTACGTATCTATAAGTACCCATTCTACCTACTGACATAACATCTTTTGGTAATGCATTTACATATTTTTCTGCAAGACTCACTTGCTCTTTTATCATTGTTGGATAAAGTTTATTTTTCATTGAGGGTACTTCTAATGTAATAAGTGAATTTGGACTTTTATGTTGAGTGAACTTTTTAAATTCTGTAACTCTTGTCTGTTGTTCATTTTCATTAGGATAATATAAAAAATATACGTCCTTTGGAAGTATATTTTCAGATGGAAGAACAATTTTATAGAATTCTCTTCCTACATATTTCAATTCACCCCAACAATTAGAAAATAAAAAATCAGGTGACACAGTTGATATTATTAAGTCAGCATTAAAAGTGCCCAAATTTGTGATAATTCTTTTTTTTTCTAAATCAACTTTATCTATTGTACAATTTAAAACAACCTTACACCCATCCAAAGATACATCAAAAAATTTATTATAACCATCTTTAGGTGTTGGATAAGCGTTTATATATCCTTCTGGAAATTCATATCTAGATTTAGTTTCTAGAGGCTTTCTCTTTACAGTAGCTTCGAAACCATAATCCATTGTGGTATTCGATTTTAACTGCCAAGCTTTTAAATTATAAAATTTATTAAATCTCTCGTACAATCTTTTACCAACTCTTCCTATCCAAAATTCCTCAAAATTTTTTGACTGTGTCTCCTTAGGTAAATTGTCTAATTCATTAAAAATTTTATCTGCATCATTAAATTTTTTAACATCATCAATATGCATTGGATAACTTGCAAATAAATCTTCCTCTTGTTGGTAGCTATAATTCATTTTTTTTATGTGTCTCATAGGAACTATTTTGTTTAGAAAATTAAAAGCTTCCATATTTTCTTCTGGACCAATAAAATGTCTTGGCCCATACGTATAAGGATGTCCCCCATGATAGAATGTTCTTACACCACCACCAGTTAAACTAGACTTATCAAAAACTTGAACATCCCAATTTTTTTGGTTTAACATCATGGCAAACATGCAACCTGTAAAACCCGAACCTATTACAATAGCTTTTTTCACAATAATTTTTAGATTTACCTAGAGTTTGAAATTGAAACCTGTTCAGCAAATTCTGGTGAAATTATCTCCTCACCACTTACTTCATCCCAAACATTACAGTTTGAACAAATTGATATATCTTTTTTATTTCCATTCATATGAAGTTTTCTTCTAGCATTCATAATTTTTGAGGTCCATAAGTCTTTAATAGAGCTTTTCATAATACTACCGGTTGGATATTTATTATTAAAATCTACGTTGCATAGAGGAACATCTCCGTTTGCAAATATTACCATTAAAGACCATAATGCAACACATGGCAAATTTGGTTCAAAACTTTTTGAAATGGATTTGTAACCCTCTAATTGACCTCCCCAATTAAAAATATTGTGATAATATATTCTGTCAACATCAGAAGCATATTTTTTCCAAAAATTATAATAATTATCCCATTCATTATAGTTACTCTCTTGTCGGATCATTCTGATCCAAACACGGCATCTTGGGTTAATTTTATCTCTTAGCTGTAGAAATTTTATTGCATTATCTTTGACTTCTTCAAAGTTTAGTCTCACTCTTATTTTTTCAAATACGTCTTTCTTTAAACTATCAATTGAAAAAATGATCATACCAAGTCCGGCCTCTAAAAGATCTGTAGCTTTTTTTTCGTTTAGCAGAGAAACATTAGTTGCAATTGATGTTTCAGTAATTCCATTTTCAAAAAATTTGTTAATTCTTTTTGGCATTTTTTTATCAATCAAAGGCTCTCCATCTCTATAAAGACTCACTCTTTTTAATAATTTTTTATGCTCTATGATATCTTCACTTACTTTGTTCCAAACATCGTCTTTCATAACTGGATAATTACGTTCCCAATCATTTATAGTGCACATCGGACATCTAGCATTACATGCATTAACCGTTTCAATTTCAATATATTTTGGATAATCTAATAACTGATTATAGGTAGAATTACTGTCTATACGTCTTATTAAATAATTTTCTAATTTACTCATTTTTATTGAATAATCTATATTTCATTAATAGATTTAAACAACATATTTTTGTAATCTTCAGTTTTACTTTTATTTTCTTTTATTGAAGGTGACCAGCTAGCAAAAATAGAGTCATTTTTCTTTAAAAAAGGTCCTTTTTTTGTTTCAAAATAAAGTACTTTTTTTGTTAATGGCATAACAGCATGAAAAGTATTATTTGGAGTTCTAAATATTTCATTTTTTTTTAAGACACATTTAAATTTTATTTTTCCTCTGTTATTAAATAGAAAACAAGCAAGTTTTCCTTTTAAAATTAGGAAAGTATCTCCTTTGCTTTTGTGTTTATGTGGCCTGTAATAATTATTTTTATTCTGTAAAAGTACCATACTGTGATGTTTGCTATTTTTGTTTTTATGGACACATATCCTCACGTCAATATTTTGATTTTTTAATGAGTAATCTTCTAGAAAGGATAATAATTTTCTATCAATTTTTATATTCTCATTTTTAAGGTAAAATGTTGGTGTCTTACCACTTTTGTCTTCAACAAGTTCTTTAATTAACATTTTCTAAAAATTTCTTTACTCCATTCTCAAAGTTCGTCATTTTAAAATTAATAAAATTTTTTAATTTTGAAGTGTTAAATGTTGTTACCAAAGGCAATTTTTCGTTTTTTATAAAATCTGAAAGCTTGACTTTCTGAATATGTATATCTTTTTTTTCAATTTTGGAAATAAAAATTTTGAAATAATCGATCCTACTTAATTTGTCAGGCCCACCCAAATTAATTGTACCAATAAAATTTTTATTTATTATTAGCTCTAAAACTTTTTCAATATCAATAACAAAAAGTGGTGAAAAAAATTGGTCTGAGGCAACTTTAAAAGTTTTTAAGTTCTGGATGCAAACTTGATTATACCAATTAGAAACCAGACTGCTGTTACCAATTTTTGAAGAATAAGTTTTTGCAATTCTTAAAATACAATGATTTTGAATATTTCTTCTAATATAATTTTCAACCTCAAGTTTTTGTGTACCATAAAGATTAATAGGATTTGCATTGGAGTTTTCTTTATAATTTCCAGTCAACCCATCATAGATATATTCAGTAGAAAAAAAAATTATTTTTTTTCCATACTTTTTTAACTGTAAAATTAATTCTTTTGTTTTAATTACATTGATTTGTTTTGAGAGCTTTTCATTAAGAAAGCATTGTTCAGGTTCACTTATTGCAGACATAATGATGTAACAATCATAACTACTTACATGGTCTATATTTTCAATTTGATCATTTAAAATATCAAATTTAATTCCATTTTTTAAAATATTTTTAAAATAAGTTTTTGTAAAAAATATATTATTTCTATTTTGAATTTCTAAACCTATTTTACCACTTCCACCTAAAATCAAAACATTTGTCATATTTAATTTAAGCTAATTCTTTTTTTAACAAATTCTTTAAAATTGTTTTTTTCATTATATAAATAATTTTTTTTTATTCCTGCTTTTTTACCTGCTTTAATGTCTGACGATTTATCGCCAATTAAAATGCAATTTTTTGCATTTATTTTATATTTTTTTAAAATTTTTAAAATCATTCCTGGATTAGGTTTTCTAAAAAAACTTTTTTTTTTATATTTTTTTATTATCGAATTTTTGTGGTATGGACAATATTCAACATGATTAATTTTAATTTTATGTTTTCTTAGTTTTTCAATTATTTTTCTATTTAGCAACTTAAGTTCTTTTTCTGAAAATAATCCTCTAGCCACACCACTTTGGTTTGTAACAATACATAATATAAAATTTTTTTGTAATAATCTTAATCCTTCAAAAATTCCAGTTGTAAATTTTATATTTTTAAATTTAGAAACATATCCAAAATCATAGTTGATAACACCATCCCTATCTAAAAAACAAACTGGCTTCATATAAATATTTTTTTAGATAAAATTATCAGCTTATAAAAAATATAACCAAATTTAGTTAACATAATTTTTTTTTTATTTTTAGAAATTAAATTATTTTTGGTTAAATTTTTTAACCTTAGACAAACAAGATAATTAATATTTACAATTTTTTTTAATTCTGAAATACTTATAATATTTTTTTTTTTAATAATAACTTGTAAAATTGATATTGCCACAGATCTTTCCATAACTGCAAGAAAAATTATATGTATAATTGACAATGTTAAATAATAAATAAGAAATAAAAAAATATCATTAAAATTATAAAAATATTTTAGAAAAAAATACATTGGAAAAAAAATCGTAATCAAGCAACTAAGCATATTTATAAAATTATTATTTTTACTAAAAGTGTGATTAGTTAAGCAAAATAAAATAAAAATTATTAAATTAGATAAGATGAAGATTTTAAGAAATTCAATCAATTAAACCACCCCCCATTTTAATATTCATTAATTTACATATAAATTTATGTAACTTACAAATAATTAATCCCTTTTCAGAAACTTTAAACTTGTCCCCTTTTTTTATTAAAAAATTACCATAAATTAAATATGGTATTCTTTCTGCTAAGATTAGATTATTAAATTTTTTTTCTTTAAATTGTTGTATAACTTCCTTCTCATTTTTCAAGATATAGACATTTTCTAGGACCCTAGACGAAAAACCTTGCGCAAACGTAAAGAAAAACCAAATTATAAAGGAGCATAAAGATATATAAAAAAATAGTAATATTAAAAATTCAAAATTTGTTAATATTAAATTTTGTATCAATAAAATAAAAAATAATAATGAAGTAACTAAAGAAATAATAAAAGATAACAATTTAACTTTTAAAATTTTAATTAACATTATAGATAAAGAAAAATTCAAAATAATTCCAAAAAACAAAATAAGTAAAATTTCAAAATAATTCATTAAATATTTTTTAGGTTTATTAAAAATCTAATTGTTTCATATATATTTTTTACTTTAAAAGCTTTACTGACGCCTTCTTTTCTGTTTTTGGTTTGAATATCAATTGAATTAATTTTTTTATATTTTTTAACAGTTTTTAAAAAAAGTTCTGTTTGAAATGTGTAATGTTCATTATAAATTTTTATTTTTTTCAGTACACTTGTTTGATGAATTTGGAAGCCATTATAATACTTATAATTATTTGATGATAGGATGTTAACAAATAGTGTAAATATTCTAGAAGTTAAAGTTCTTATTAGCCCCCTACATTTATACATTTTTGATGTAAAACTATATGTAAAATCAAATTTATTGAAATTTTTTATAAATTTTCTCAAATTAATCACATCTATTGGATTATCCCCAGGTAATAAAAGGAACCTTTTTTTTTTGGCTAACTTTAAGCCTAATTTAAAACTAAAACCAAATCCTCTATTTATTTTATTTTTATAAATTTTAATTTCTTTATAATTTTTTTTTAAAATATTTAATTTTTTATTAGTGTCGTCAGTACTGCCGTCATTAATTATTAAAATCTCAATTTTTAAATTTAAATTCCTAATTGCGGAATATATATTTTTTATTGTTGGGACAATATTTTTTTCCTCATTGTAAACAGGAATTACAATTGATAATGTATAATCATTATGTCCCATAAAAAACTAATTATATTTTTTTTTTATTTTGTAATTAGTTTATCATCTATTTTATTTTTTATTCAAGCTAACCATTTTTATGATTTTAAATTTTACAATTTAGTTTTATTAAGAGGAACAAGTATATGGGATGAAAACATATATTATATGCCTAAAATAATTCTATTTTATGAAAATTTGATTTCTTTAAATTTTACTCCAATTTTCTCTGATAGCATCCCACAGATAATTGCATATATATATTCTATAATTCCACTTTTTTTATTCGATCAACATCTATTACCAATAATTCTAAATTTAATGACTGTTTTTTTAGGTTTAACAATTTTATTTATTATTTTTACAGATATCTTTAAATTT
>CESW01058981.1_pt1 | contig 14796 bp, 7 predicted proteins | sample 531171 | NCBI WGS metagenome assembly CESW01 (sample SAMEA2621859, study PRJEB7988) | marine metagenome | biome: marine biome (ENVO:00000447); feature: surface water layer (ENVO:00002042); material: "saline water (ENVO:00002010), including plankton (ENVO:xxxxxxxx)" | depth 5 m
GCGTCGGTTGGTTTCTTGGGAGAAATCCTTTGGTCCGTTCCCTTGGTAATCGGTGTATTTACTCATTTCCAATGCAAGTTGATTGGCCGCATGGACTGGATAGCCAGGAGGAATACCAGAATTAGTAGGCATCTTAAAATCATTACGATTGTAGAGATCCCAATACTTCTTGGGGGCTACGAATGGGAGGTGAGGCTTGGTCATCCCGACCGCGAGGAAAAAAGGCTGATCCGGTTGCTTGGCAAGCTCGGCAAGTAATTCAACCGCTTTTTGAGCACGCTTTCCATCCACATAAGCATCATCGTCCACCTCAGCACTTTCAGTCATCGGGCCCTTGGGTGGGTCAAAATTATCTCCGACTTTAGCCTCAGCGATTGCTCTCTGGAGGATGTTCAGGTTTTCCTTTTTTAAATAGTGTCCTTTGGTATGCACCTGTATCCATTGATTCCAATGGGTGGAGTCGACTCCAACTCCACCAACTCCGTGGAAGATTTTCCCCAGTCCGATGGTATTGTATCCCTGCTCCTTAAAGTGTTGGTTTAAAGTAAGCAGATTAGGATGCCTTTGGCGCCAGCCTGAAACATGAAAAGTTTGTTCCTTAGTGAGGGTAGGGTAAAGACCACCCATAATCGAAAGCCTGGAAGCTCCGCAGACTGCTTGCTGGCAATAAGCCCGGCGAAAGAGAGTTCCAGTCGAAGCCAAACGGTCCATATTCGGAGTTTTCACTTTGGATCCATAAGCTCCAAGCTCGGGTCTTAAGTCGTCGATGGCTAAGAACAAGACATTAAGCCCTTTAGGTTTATTTTCGGGGGGAGCGGCATAGAGTCGGCCCTTATTTGGGACGATGGAAGAAGTACCGGAAGAAACCCGTTCGGGAATGGTCTTTAATTCAATCGGTTTGGAAAGAGATTGGGAAGAACCTCCTACCCGAATTTTATATTTCCCGGAGGGTAAGACTCTCTCCAATTTGGAATTATGGAAATGAAGGTCATCCGCATCAAGTTCAAGTGAGACGGTGGTATTCTGCCCAGGCTTGAGATGAACCCGGTCAAACGCTTTGAGTTCAAGAATGGGTCGCCCGATCTCATAACTTTCTCCGGAAACATAGAGTTGAACGATCTCGGTTCCAGCCTGTTTCCCAATGTTCTTTAGATCAAAGCTGACCGTAATTTTTTGTCCTGGTCGAATACTAGGTGAAGAGGATTGAGGCTCTCCATATTGGAATTTGGTATAGCTCAGACCATACCCGAAAGGATATTCAGCACCTTTGGGAGCATCAAGATAATCAAAGATGAGGGCACTATTGTGTTGGCTGTAATGGGCTGGGATCTGAGAAATCGATTTAGGCCAACTGAGGGTAAGCTTTCCAGATGGATTGGTGGAGCCAAATAGAATTTCGGCAGCGGCAGTGCCCGTCTCTTGTCCAGCATAATGAGCCGCTACAATTGCTGAAAATTTATCTCCCAGCGTACCCAGAGTAATGGGTTTACTATGATTCAAAAAGGCAATGACTGGCTTGCCCGTTTTCAGTACTTCTTGTGCCAGAACTTCTTGAGCTTCGGTAAGATCAAGGGTGGAGCGGTCTCCCACATGGTTTCCTCCCCATGCTTCACGGTTGAGCAGAACGCTTTCTCCAATTGCCAGAATTACAACATCAGCCTTGGCCGCTACTTGAACAGCTTCGGTGATAAGCTTGCGGTTATCCTCGACCGTTGCGTAGTCAACCTCGTTGACATAACGCCAATTTGAGTAGGAATCACCGGTGTCATTGTGTGCGACCTTGCATCCTTCCGCAAAAAGAAGCTTAGATGGGTCATCCACAAAGCTCTGGATTCCTTCAAAGATCGAAACAGTTTTGAGCGGTCGTCCGGAGTAGTTACCCAACCTGCATACCTTGGCATTGGGACCAATCACGGCAATGGTCTGTCCGGCATCTTTATCAAGAGGAAGTAACCCCCGGTCATTGCGGAGTAAAACGATTGTTTCGCGGGCTGCCTTTCGACTAAGTTCAACCGCCTTTTCTGACCGGGAATGAGAAAGTGCTTTTTTTCGATTTAGTTCAAAGGGGGCTTCAAAGAGGCCGAGGCGAAACTTCAATGCCAGAACTGCCCGGACTGCCTCGTCAACTTTGGAAAGAGTAATCTTCCCTTCCTTAATAAGCTGAGCAAGATGTTGAAACCCAAAGTTGTTGGGAAGTTCTAGCTGGAGTCCTGCCTGAAGAGCCATTCGGGCGGCATCCGCATTCGAAGTTCCAATTTTTTGATACTGGCGAACCAAATCAATTCCTTGGTAATCTCCGATTACAAGGCCTTTAAAACCAATTCGCTCCCGGAGTACATCGGTTAGGATCCAGGGGTTTACATGGCAGGGCAATCCATCCACTTCATTAAATGCTGCCATTACGGAAGCGGGTCGTGCTGATTGAATCACATGGCGAAAGGGGGCGATTTCATGGTCGAGTAGGTAGCGTGGACCGTAGGGGTAGGGGGATCGATTTCGGCCACCTTCGGTCCCAGCGTAGCCCACAAAATGCTTTAGGGTTGCAGCCACATGATCCGAGTCAATTTCTCCATTTGAAGATCCTTGAAGCCCGCGAACCATTGCTTCTCCCAAGCGACCAACCAGAAATGGATCTTCTCCTAGGGTTTCGTCTACTCTTCCCCACCTTAAGTCGCGGGCAACATCGACGATGGGCGATAGAATGTGAGAAACTCCACGAGATCGTGCTTCCCGTGCTGCCTGGTCATAAATTTCTTCCATAAGGTCAGGATTCCAAGCACAGGAAAGTCCAATGGGTGAAGGGAAGGAGTTTGCCTCGAATCGCATGAAGCCGTGGGCTGCTTCATCATGTTGGATGGCAGGTATTCCCAAGCGGGTACGCTTTCGGAAGTACTCCTGCACTGCGGAGTATTGACGGATGTCCTCTTCCACGGTCATGTTATGAAGGGGGCCGAGTTGCCCGATCCCGTGAGGGCAGTGATTCGCGTAGAATGAAGGATCGAAAATCTTTCCATCTTTCAGAAGTTTTTCTTCGTTGGGATCCCACCACCCTGTTAATTGGGCCACTTTTTCTTCCACGGTCATCCGTCTAATTAGATCTTCAACTCTGCTTTCAATCGAAAGAGAGGAATCTTTGTATGAGCCAGAAAGCAAAGTTCGTGGTTTTTCAGTTGGAAATCCAATCAGGTTGAAAGGCTTTTCTGATGCATTGACGAATTGGCTTTCAGCCATTTTCTCCAACCATTTTGATTTAAGCAGGGGAGCAGTCTCCAGTCGGGTTTGGCCCCATCCGTCCCCAGCCCACATATCCTGGGCTTCCCAATCCGCATTAATGTAGGAAATGGCCCGGATGACATCCTGATTATTCTCTATGTGAAGAAAAAACTTCGTAAACCAGGAGTCCCAAATTCCCTGCGGGTCTTCTTTTTCAAAGAAAATACCACGGGGCGTGGCCTCGGCGATGAAAACTGGTTTTTTTACTTTACGCGCAAAATCAAGAGCTGCCTTGCCGTCGTGGTCACCACCCCACCATGAATACCCCACCCAATCATAGTATTCGGTGCCGGGATCGTAGTCGATAAATTGTTGTGGTTTTGCCCCGCTGGATGAAGCATATACAGTAGCAAAGTTGGTAAGTTTTGCATCCTGCAGCGCTTCTACAATTCTGCGAAAAGCGGCCTTAAAATTCACTGGATCGTATGCATTCCAACTTCCATCAAATTCATAACCTATGCGGATAAGGAATGGATGATCCGAATGATCCTTTACGAAGTCCACTAACTCGTCGATGAGATGATCGTAAGAACCATCGGCAATTTTGTCCTCTGAATTTCCCTCCATTGAAATGGAAAGATGCATCACGCATCGGTCGAGAACCGGGGAGTCGAGATAAGCTTTTTGATTCATTGGTCCCGCAGCCCACTCGGTTTCTTCATTGAGACCATCCACTTTTCCTTTTACGAAGCTCCGGTTGAATTTATTTGTCCAACCTTCGGTGAAATAAACATAATGGGTGATTCCAGCTGGAACCCCAATGTTGTCAACATAACCGTCCCGGTACTTGGCGGTTCCGCCAACCGACTGATTATCCTGACCGGCAAAGACGAGAATCTGTCCGGGAGGTGGGGCGAATCGTCCGGTAATTTGGCCAAAGCCCAAGCTGTAAAAGAACAGTGCTGTGGAAAAAAGTTTCCAAGAAGTAAGTAGTTTCATGGTAAAGGGTAAAATGAAAAATAGGGTTAGTTCTTAATCAATTCAGATTCCAGTTGTTCCAAGGATTTACCCTTAGTTTCGGGGAGAAGTTTGAAGAGTATGAAGAAGCCCCCAAGAGTGATAAGACCAAAGATCAAAAAGGTTGTGGAGCCTCCAAAATTAGACAATTCCCATGGAAAGATTTGCGTTACGAGCCAAGCGGTAAATGAATTAACTAAACCAATCGTTCCAATGGCTAATCCACGAATTTTGTTTGGATACATTTCAGAAAGCATAACCCACATTACTGGTCCCAAAGAGAGGTTGAAGAAAGCGATGAATCCCAAGACACCAATGAGCACATTAAAGGCATTCATCTGGATCGCCGTTTCCAAAAATGCATTTTTGCTGTGGTTGTATAGTGAAAAATCGTCTTCTTTTCCAGCATTCTTCACCAAAAGCTTTCTTAATTCTCGTTTAAAAACGATATCGTTTTTATAGGAAACTGCATCCTCTATTCCCGAAAGTTTCTCTCTGATTTCAGATAACTTGGCTATGGAATTAATGGTGTTTTGCAAAGCCTTTTGGTCAAATTTGGAAAGCATTCCCGCTGCAATTTCCTTTTGTTCAAGCTCAGATTGAGTTTTTTCCAGTGCATCCGTCAGGCAGACCTCGGAGATTTTTTCGGGTGAGAGTTGGTATTCTGCCTGACCAAATTCATAGGAGCAAAGAAGTAGGCTGGCGGTAATGCCGGCAACTCCGACGAGCATGAGCGGACGACGACCGACTCGGTCCATTAGAACCATGGCAATCACGGCACAGACCACCGAGGTTAATCCCAGGATTGCTCCTTGTGCGAATGCGTTGTCGGTTCCAATTCCAGTAAGTTTAAATATGGAGGTGGCGTAGAAGTATATCGCATTAATCCCGCATGCCTGTTGTAAAATTCCGATAATCAACCCGAGTATCACAATGAAGCCCAGGGCTGGCTTGAATAACTCTAGGAAGGAAGCTTTCTTAATATTTTTTTCGTCTTCTAGGCTTTTCTCGATGGAATCACCCTCGATCGATGCCAATTCCTTACCATGGAGTAGTTCTAAAACTTTCTTGCCCTCATCCTTGCGGTTCTGAGCGTATAACCAGCGAGGGCTTTTTGGAACGAAGAAAAGGAAGATGAAGTACAAAATTGCCGGAATGGCTTCGACACCAAGCATCCATCGCCAGAGGTTCTCTTTGGTCAGAAACTCCGTTGTGGGTGAATATTTGTTGAATAAATAATTACTTAAGAAAGCGACGAAAAAACCAAGCATGATATTAAGTTGCTGGGTCGCAACGAGTCTACCCCGGTTCTCCGCTCCAGCAATTTCAGCGATGTATAGGGGGGCCAAAATCAAGGCTGCCCCAAAAGCTACTCCTCCAATCATCCGGGATATCCAAAGGATATCATAGGACATTGCATACGCGGATAGAAGTGCGGAGACTGCATAGAGAAATGCGACCATGATAAGAATCGGTTTTCTGCCGATGGCATCACTGGCCCGACCAGCTACCAACATGGCAAACATGGCAACAAAAGTGGGGCAGCTGGTGACCCAGCCAATCTGGGTGTCGTCTAGGCCGAAAAAGGGACCGGCGGTGTCCATGACGCCTGAAATGATACCCATGTCGAATCCAAAAAGAAAGCCTCCGAGGGAGACCGTTAAAGCGATAAAAAAAGTACGATTCATATTTAGGATTCGTTAGGGATGGTTTCCAGGTAATGGAATAAGGCTGGAAGTTTATTTCCGCTTAGATCTTGGCATGCAAGTGCGATGAAAGAACCGGTGAAACCCCAGTGTTTACCATGATCATCGGAGAGGATGGAGGCATCCAGGGTCGGGCCCACCTTTTTAAAGTATTCCCCATCTTGTGAAAATTGAAATTCTAAAGAGCTATCGTCAAAGATCGCCTGTAAATAGATCGAACCACTCGCAACCGGAACGATTTCTGGACCGAGTGGGAAGGTGGAGCTGCCGTCATCACAGCTATGTATCTGGAGGCAAAGTCCTCTTTCTTCGTCGTTCGATAGATACAGGTAGTGAAAAAGATAAGTATTATAGTAAGCAGCCAGGCCAGCCATTTGCTGGAAATTTTCCGGCTGGAAAGAAAGCTTGGTGGTAGCGGTTAATCTTTGAGTAGTTAATCGTCTGGCGAGCATTGCCTGTTCAAAGTTTGACTCCAGAGACTCCATGCCCACCAAAGTAAGGCCATCGGGTTCAATCATTACCGAACTAGATGGACCGCGAGGTATCGCGAAATGAGGAGAGTCGAAAGGGAGAAGGTTTGGCAATTCATCCCATGGGCACGGCTCAAAGGGTGGCGGTTGTACCTGTTCATCAGGCTCATTTCCACCGTTGGTCAGGTAGAGCCAGTCATCGTCACGCCATTCCACTTTTTGAATCGCAGTTTCCCTTCCGAGGTTACATTTATTGGTTCCAGGAATGGGACGCCCACAAAGGTGAGTCATATACCATTGGTTATCTATTGTTTCAATAAGACTGGCATGGCCCGCTTTTTGAAGTTTAAGTTCGGGCTTGCCCGAAGAAGTCAAAATCGGATTCTGTGGATGGATTTCATAGGGACCCGCAAGTTCGGTGGAACGGGCAAGGGAGACTGCATGTTCGTACTCGGTTCCACCCTCTGCAGTTAGTAAGTAATAAAAGCCATTCCTTTTGTATAAGTGAGGACCTTCGGTCAAACCCAAGGTACTCCCTTTGAAAATCATTTTTGATTTTCCAATCAGCGATTGGGTTTGTGGATCGTATTCCTGGAGAACGATTCCATAAAAGGGATTCTTTCCCGGGCGATGATCCCAGACCATATTGAGCCAGTATTTTTTACCATCATCATCGTGGAACAAGGAAGGATCAAAGCCGGACGAATTAATGAAAACCGGATCGGACCAAGGTCCATCAATAGAGGGGGAGGCAATTAAAAAATTTGGAGTGTCTTTAGTGGCGGCCTCGTGTTGGTGAACCACGGTGTAGCATAAGTAAAAAAGGCCGTCATGGAAGCTAAGAGCAGGGGCCCAAACTCCTCCCGAGCTCGGGATACCTTGAAGATTCAAAAGCCTTTTTTCTTGGAGGGCATGTCCGAGGAGTCTCCAATTTACCAGATCTCTTGAATGATGAATCTGAACTCCAGGGAACCATTCGAAAGTGGAGGTAGCCACATAGTAATCCTGATTAACCTTACAAATCGAAGGATCGGGATTAAATCCTTGGAGAATTGGATTTTGTATCATGGGGGTTATGATTTAGTAACTTGGCAAAAGGTAAGGATTATCAATACCGATTTAATATTCCTCTTTCAAAGTCGAAAAGTCTGGTATTTAAAAAGGAACAACGAGTTGGGTAGTTGAATGAGTAACCATGAAGGCAAAGCAAAAAGGAATTTTATAGGGTTATCTCGAAGGGGGCTTGCTTAAAGATAATAAAACCAATTTTTTCACTATATTTTGTTCGCCTTGCAAGACTATAAAATTAAGGCTTAAGTTAATGAAATCAAAATCTAGCTTTCATGCCTTGAACTTTTGGATTCAGATCTTAAAAGCTCCAGCCTCCATCATGAATTTTAATTTTGATAAAAGTATTTGTTTTTTCGGTCTAAAACTCCTGATTTTATCCCCATTATATGGAGGACAAGGGCAAAAAACACCCAATATGATCGTTATCATGTGTGATGATCTTGGGTATGCGGATGTAGGGTTTAATGGATGTAAGGATATCCCCACCCCTAATATCGATTCGATCGCAGAACACGGCGTTCGTTGTACCAATGGGTATGTTGCTTACGCGGTGTGTGGACCCTCCCGTGCGGGTTTTATAACTGCCCGCTATCCTCAGAGGTTTGGATTTGAAAGAAACCCTCAATACCAACCCAAGGATCCAGATATGGGACTGACCCGGGATGAAAAGACCATTGCTGAACTGCTTAGGCCTGCCGGTTACCACTCAGGGATTATTGGCAAATGGCATCTGGGTGCCCACATTCCCACGAGTCATCCAATGAAGCGTGGTTTCGATGAGTTTTACGGGCATTTAGGTGGAGGTCATACTTATTTTCCGGAGAAGCTGACAATCAAGAGAAGTCAGGATGCAGAAGGGGAATCAGATAGTTATCGAACATGGCTATTGAAAGGTTATGAACCGGTTACGCCCAGAAAGTATATTACCGATGACTTTTCGGATGAAGCGGTTGCTTTTGTGGAAAGAAATCGGGATTATCCTTTCTTTCTTTTTCTCTCCTACAACGCACCTCATACGCCATTGGAAGCTTCGGAGAAGTACCTGAATCGATTTCCCAAGATCGTTGATAAAAAACGTAAAACCTATGCAGCTATGGTCAGTGCCGTAGATGATGGAGTCGGTAGGGTTCTGAGCGAGTTGAGGAAGTACGGACTGGAAGAAAATACTATCGTCGCTTTTCTTTCGGATAATGGAGGAATTACCACTAAGAATGCTTCGAGTAATTTTCCTCTTCGAGGGAACAAGGGAGATGTTTGGGAGGGAGGGTTTCGGGTGCCGTTTGCAATTCAGTGGAAGGCTACATTGCCTCCCGGATTGGCTTATGATCACCCGGTTTCTTCTCTTGATTTGGGAAGTACCATAGTTTCTTTGGCGGGTGCAAAGGTTTCTAAAGATAAACCATTGGATGGAGTAAACCTGATTCCTTTTCTTACAGGAGAAAATAAAGAGATGCCGCATAAGGCAATCTATCTCAGGCAATTCGATCGGAATCGATTTGCGGTTAGAAAAGGAAATTACAAAGTTGTTACGGTATGGAAGGGAGCAAAGCCACAACTCTATGACCTGGATAAGGATATTGGCGAAAAAAATGACCTCGCTGATTTAAAGCCAGATCGAGTCGCAGAGATCGAGGCTTTACGAAAAAAATGGAATACTGAACTTATGGAACCCACTTTTCTTGGGCTGATCCACAGGAAAAATCATGGAAAGAAGAAAAAATAAGTCTTGGAAGTAGAAACTTTTTGCTTCTATAAAATCCCATCCAGTCATAACTTAAAGCGATGAGAGCCGCATTAATAGTTCTCCTGGTATTCTTCTTTGGTTTTGTTTTTTATCCACCTGGGTCATTTCTTAGTGGAAAAGAGATAGCGGAGAAAAAACACAAGCAATTAAAAAAGAATAAAAAGAAAAAGTCAGGGGCTTCGAAGCAAGATCGAGAACCAGTCATAAACGACATAACTGTCTCTTTATCGAAAACTTTAAATGCCCCACCTGTGAGCTTGGATAAGACTTTTCCTATGCAGATTGATCAAATAAAAAGCGCTGCGCTCTGGATCGATAAAACCGTGGGTGCCGCCCTCGATAAAAATAATCAGAAACCAAATTCTCAAACAGACGACTTTGTTTTTGTAAGACGAATATTTCTTGATGTCGCTGGTAGAATTCCAACCGATGAAGAAGCGCGAAATTTTCTAATTGATAATGATCCGGAAAAACGCAGAAAGCTGATTGATCAACTCTTACTAAGCGATGGATATCGTTCCCATTTTTTCAATTGGATGGCCGATCTACTTCGCCACAAGCAGAACTTGAGGAGAAGTAATTTCAGTCTCTATGAGAGATGGCTCAAGGATCAAATTGCTCAGAACCGATCTTGGGACGAGATCGTTTATGATTTGCTTACTGCTGAAGGCACTTTAGCTAGTTCTGGTCCTACAGGCTATCTGCTTCGAGATCCGGGAATGCCGTTGGATAATTTGTCCAATACTTTAAATGTTTTTTTGAGTGCAAATGTTTCCTGTGCCCAGTGCCATGATCACCCTCTTGCGGATTGGACCCAGCGTGAATTTTATGAACTGGCTGCTTTTTTTGGAGCGACCGATGTGAGTGACCGGGATCCGCGTAAAGTCGGGAATAAATTAAAGTTACCGGACGGAAGTATCACCAAGCAAGATGTCATTGCAGCTGTTGCCCAAAATATGGCCCGTGTGCACCCAAAATCCTCTCAAACATTAAAATTTCCAGAGGATTACGCCTACAGTGATGTCGAGCCGGGCAGCCCGGTTGACCCCCTCTTATTTTTCTGGGCCGATGAAGAACTAGCCGTTGAGGTTGACAGAAAAAGCCCACAGAAATTAAGGGAGAGTTTTGCCGAATGGCTTACTCATGAAAAAAATCCAAGGTTTGCCGTCGCCATCGCTAATCGTTTGTGGAAGAGGTTTTTCGGTCTTGGGGTGCAGGAGCCATTGGAAGATTTGGACGACCTTACCAAATCTTCCAATCCTGAACTTCTCCAGTTGCTTGGTAAAATAATGATCGCGGCAGATTTCGACTTAAGAGAATTCCAGCGGGTAATCCTCAATTCTAAGGCTTATCAAGCGGTATCCAGTGTTACTCCCAAGACAGGTGATTCCGAAAACTATCTTTTTCAGGGGCCCATTCTCAGAAGAATGACTGCTGAGCAAGCATGGGACTCTATACTGACGCTCGTTTTGGGTAGTTCCCTGGACGATTATAAAATCGATCGTTCCCATCGAGTTTCTCGTCTCAAATTCCCTTATGATGAAATGCCTCCTGATCAAGTTAGAGAGAAAGTTTTGATGATGAAAAAAAATGGTTTATTGAAATCAGGTAACCGGCTTGGTGAATTGGATTATGTAGATGGAAAGCAACCTGTAAAAATCGCGGGAGAATTCCTTCTCCGAGCATCGGAAATGTCTCAACCAGCCCCCAACAAACATTTCCTAAGAATGTTCGGTCAATCTTCCCGTGATTTGGTTAACGACTCCAGTGTGGAAGGAAGTATTCCGCAAACCCTTATGCTAATGAATGGTGGAATGCAGGATTTGTTGCACGATTCTGAAGCTCGACTTTCGAAGATGCTTAAGCAAAGCGGAGGTTTTAAGCCAGCTGTCCAGTTTCTTTTTCTTAGCTTTTTTTGTCGTCCACCAACTGCTGATGAAATGAACACCATGGAACAAGCAATTGCTGAAGGGATGAAAAAAGAAGACCTAAGTTGGGCTCTTTTTAATTCAACCGAATTCCTTTTTGTTCAGTAAAATGAATTCGCATAATACTATGAAAAACTTTCAAGTTAATCGAAGACAATTTGTAGAACAATGTGCCCTTGGTGCGTTTGGCTTGACGGTGCTCCCAAATCTCAAGGCTTCTCAATCACTCCCCATGGGGGATGGATTTGGTTTGGCAAAGAGAATCATATTTTTACAGGTCAAGGGAGGAATGAGCCATATCGATACCTTCGATCCGAAGCGTGGAAAAACCCAAGGTCCTGGCAAGGCAATTAAAACAAAAGCTGATTTCCAAGTTACGGAATACCTACCCAATACTGCAAAAATTGCAGATAAGATTTGTTTGATCCGAAGCATGACCGCCAAGATTGGAGTTCACGGGCCTGCCCAGTACTTCATGCGGACTGCTTTTGCTCAGCGTAATACCATCAAACACCCAAATCTTGGGGCGTGGTCACAGCACTACCTCGGTTCCAGTCATCAGACTTTGCCTTCATCTGCATGTATAAATACAGAGCCTAAAGAGGGAAATGGTTTTTTCCCCACTGCCTTCAGTCCCATTCCCATTCTCGACCCCGAATCTGGTCTTCGAAATATTGCCACACCGGGGGGAAGCGAAGCATTGGCAAAAAAGCTTAAGCTTTCGGAAAAATTAAGCTCCTTTTTTTCTGCTCGCTATGCCGACAACAATGTCAGGTCATATCGAGAATTTTATGACAACACATTGAGATTACTTAAAAGTAAGGATCTTGATTCCTTTGATATTTCCAAAGAGAGCCAGGCAACCCGAGAAAAATATGGTTTAAATAAGTTTGGGCAGGGTTGTCTGCTGGCTAGAAGACTGGTGGAAACTGGGATTCGATTTGTTGAGGTGGCAACCGATGGATGGGATATGCACAATAATCTCGAGGGTGAAATGGAAGCTTTAAGCCCACCTTTGGATCAGGCGTATGCTGCCTTAATTGCTGATTTGGAAGCAAGGGGATTGCTTGATGAAACATTGGTGGTTCTGGCCACCGAATTTGGTCGTAAGCCTCAATACAGCGGTGATGGAAGGGGACATTATCCAATTTGTTACTCTTCTGTCTTGGCAGGCGGTGGGGTCAAGAAAGGCTATGTTTACGGATCGAGCGATCAAGACGGAGCATTGCCAAATGATCCGGTCACGGTACCGGATCTTCATGCAACCATTGGATGGGCTGCGGGCCTGCCTTTGGAAAAAGAATTTCAAACCTCATCGGGTCGTCCATTTTTGGTGGGTGGGGCAGGGGCCAAACCCGTGATGGATGTATTTGCCTGAGGATTTGCAAAGTTTGATTTCCTAATCCTATGACCGCCAAATTGAAGGGGATCGTCTTTGATATGGACGGGGTTATTATTGAAAGTGAATTTACTCATTACAGTGCGATTTGCGAAGCCATGGGAGAGCGGATGAATCAATCCTATGAAACCTTTCTTACCAAGTGCACGGGAGGGGATGAACGTTTTGCCATGGGACGCTTGGCTGAATTGTGTGAAATCGATTATGACGAGCAACAGTTTCAACAATGGTCACAGAGAAAAGCCGAAGCTTATAAGAGATTGGTTTCAAAGGAAGCTAAAGCGATGCCTGGAGCCGTTGATCTTGTGCTATCCGCTGCTGAACATTTTCCGATTGCTTTAGCTACAGGCTCTAGAAAAGTTGATGTGGATGCTGCCCTAGAAGTTCTAGCGGGGGGGGAGCTGAAAGGTATCTTTCAGATTATAGTGAGTTCATCTGATGTGAAGAAGCCCAAACCTCATCCGGCAACTTATGAAATGGCAATTGAGGGAATTGGACTGCCGGCCGAAAACTGTATCGCAATTGAAGATTCCCCCAGTGGAATTGCTTCGGCTAAGCAAGCGGGCTTAGGAGTCTTGGGCGTTTCCGTGATGCACGGAAGGGATGCGTTAAAAGAAGCAAACTGGTGCACGGATTCTCTGGAAAAGATTTCGGTTGTAGAACTGATCCGTTTATTTCAATCCTAGTTTGATCGGGTTCTTGAAAATAAAAACCATATCCCTTCGATTGATCTTAATCGGCCTTACTTTTTGCGAAGTCATTGCATCCAAGCGGGACTGGCAACATTGGAGAGGGCCAGATACAAACGGTGTCGCCCCTTCGAGTAATCCCCCTACCCATTGGAGTGAGAAAAAGAACATCCGCTGGAAAGTGCCAGTCGACGGGGCAGGTGCATCCACGCCCATCATTTGGAAGGATAAAATCTTCCTTTTGTCCGTGGTCGACACTGGAAAAGTGGATCCTTCCCTGCCGCGTCCGGAAGATCAACCTAAGCGCGTTTTCGACATCACCCACCCGAATACCGAGTTTAAGTTTCTTGTTCTTTGTCTGGATCGCAAAACGGGTAAAGAGTTATGGAGGAGGGTGGCTACCCGCTTAATTCCACATGAGGGGACTCACCGGGACAATAATTTCGCCTCCGCATCTCCGACCACTGATGGCGAATTACTATACTGCTGGTTCGGTTCGGCAGGTTTGTTTTGCTACGACTTAGAAGGTAATAAGATTTGGGAGCGAAACTTAGGTGAGGTCAAGATCGGGGCGAGCCTGGGGGAGGGGTGTTCGCCCGTTTTGTATAAGCATAAATTGGTTATTCTTAGAGACAACCGCGGACAGTCGACCATCCAAGTTTTGAATGCGAAAAATGGAGAAACTATTTGGATGAAAAAACGGAGCACTCGAAACGGATGGGCTACGCCTGCAGTCGTTGAGCATGAAGGGAAAGTCCAGATTATTACCACTGCTTCTAGGCCAGATGCTGGCAGTCGCAAGACTCCCGGCAAAGTGATTAGCTATGATCTTGAAAAAGGAAACATCAACTGGGAATGCTCCGGATTGACGGACAATGCAATCCCATGCCCGATCGTGGAGAATGGGGTGGCATATTGTATGACCGGATACCAGGGTTTTTCTGTACTCGCCGTACCCATTTCGGGGAAGGGGGACCAGTCAGGGGATATCCTATGGAAAAAAGAATTGGGAACTCCCTATGTTCCATCTCCTGTGCTTTATAATGGGCTTCTTTATTTTACCCAGTCCAACCAAGCCATCCTCTCTTGCGTCGATGCCAAAACAGGAAAGGTTCTTATGGAGCGAACCCGTTTGCCCGGATTGTCCAATGTCTACGCTTCCCTTATTGGAGCAGGTAATCATATTTATGTGAGCGGGCGCTATGGGAAGACGGCGGTGCTCAAAAGAACGGGGGATTTCGACTTGGTTACCACAAATACATTGGCAGACCGCTTCGATGCCTCGCCCGCGGTATCCAGTGATCAGCTTTTTTTGCGTGGGCACCGTTTTCTATACTGTATCGAGAGAGAATGATGAAAAAAATATCATGAACCTGAACAGAGACAAACTGCGTAGATTTTTAGGTTGGTGCTTAGTGATTAACCTAGGGATCCTGATCTATTGAATCCTTGCTCTCACCTTTGGTAACGAACTTGTATTTCGGATCCATACCTGGTGGTTCGATATCCGCCATGATCGCTTTGATGAAATCCATTACACCATAATGGGTTACTATAAA
>CESW01042240.1_pt1 | contig 14790 bp, 15 predicted proteins | sample 531171 | NCBI WGS metagenome assembly CESW01 (sample SAMEA2621859, study PRJEB7988) | marine metagenome | biome: marine biome (ENVO:00000447); feature: surface water layer (ENVO:00002042); material: "saline water (ENVO:00002010), including plankton (ENVO:xxxxxxxx)" | depth 5 m
GGTTTTGACGATATGTTTGACCAATTTGAAAGTATGTTGGGCAATGGAGGTTTGACAATGCAATCAAACTATCCACCATACAACATAAGAAGAACTGGTAAAGATAACTATTCTATTGAAGTTGCTTTAGCAGGATTTAACAAGAAAGATGTTGAGGTTGAATTTGAGGAAAATCTATTAACAGTAAGAACCAAACAAGTTGATAGAAACGAAAATAAAAATGAAGATGGAGAAATAATCCATAAAGGTATTTCGCAAAGGCAATTTGCGAGATCATTTACAATTGCTGACGATGTAAAAGTAAATGGGGCTGAGCTAAAAGATGGCCTTTTAACTATCGCCTGTGAAAGGATTATCCCAGATCACAAAAAAAAGAAGCTTATAGAAATAAAATAAGTTACCTTGCTTGTGGGGCCAGCCCCCACAAGACTAAATACAGCCGCTTGAGCTAAATCCAATAATTACACCAGAAGTATTAATCTCAAACTTCCTTTCACAAGGAATTCCGTATTTTTTAGTCTTATATACTAACATTTCATTTCCAAGTTCATTAACATAATCTTCAGATGGTGAGCCTAATTCTAATCTCATTTCATTAACTGCCTTTCCTACAAATTGTCCAAATTTTTCGTTTTCTTTTTCAGCAACTTCATCAGATTTTTTTTTTATAGTTTGGCATCCTGTTAATGAAACTATGGCTAATGCCAAAATGAGACAAATTATTTTTTTTGTTAAAAAGTTATTAACTAAAACATTAATCATTAATATAAACCTAAAGTTGAATTATGTTAATAATTTGTTCAAAACTTCAATTAAATGATTTGAATTCAACTCAAATTTGAAAATATAAAGAAAGTTAAAAAATATTAACTAATACATTTTTAAGGTAAAAAGCTTAATGAGCACAGATTTAAAATTATCCAATATATCTAAAATTTATCCAGGTTGTGTTGCTAATGATAATGTATCTCTTCAATTTAAAGGTGGAAAAATATATGCACTTTTAGGAGAAAATGGTGCAGGAAAATCAACATTAGTTAAAATTTTATCTGGAGTGATCAGTCCTGATAATGGAGAAGTTTTTTTAAATAATAAAAGTCTAAAATTAGATTCCCCTCTTGATGCGAAAAAAAATAGTATTGGTATGGTATTTCAACATTTCAATTTATTTGAGACTTTATCTGTATTCGAGAATTTAAGCCTTGATAATGATGAAGATAATGAAAGTTTGAGATTAAAAATTGACGAAATATTAAACAAATATAATTTTTCTATTGATCTAAATGTTCCAGTGTTAAATCTGTCCGCTGGTCAAAAACAAAAAGTGGAAATAATAAGATGCCTAATAAGAAACCCAAAAGTTTTAATAATGGACGAACCGACCTCAGTTCTTACTGAGCAGGAAACAGATGAATTATTTATTTCCCTTAAAAGATTTAGCAGTGAAGGAATATTAATTATTTATATAACACACAAATTAAAAGAAGTTTTATCTTTATGTGATGAGGTTGCGGTGATGAGAAAAGGTAAAGTTGTATCTGTTAGTCAAATTGAGAATGAAAAAATTGAAACACTTGCAAATAAAATGGTTGGTGAAAAATTATCCAATATTAAAAAAAAAATTAATATATCAAAAAATAATAGTGAGATATTCACTGTCAAACATCTAAATTTTAAAAGTGATGACCCATTTGAAACAAATTTAACGAATCTTAATTTTTCTGTGAAAAAAGGAGAATGCTTAGGTATAGCTGGAATTTCTGGAAATGGACAAAATGAGTTGTTTCAAATCTTAAGTGGAGAAATAATCGCTGAGGGCACATCTATTTTATTTAGAAATAAAGAGATTTCTAAATTAAATCCTAAACAAAGAAGAGATTATTTAATGGCATTTTCACCTGAAGACAGAATAGCACAAGCTGCGGTACCAGAACTTAAAATATTTGAGAATGTTGCTTTAAATAATTTTAAATCATCAAATTTTTTTGAGAAAGGATTGATTAACGAGAGCAAAATAAAAGAACACTCAAAAAAAATATTATCAGATTTTTCTGTAAATACAGATAATGTTGAACTTAAAAGTCAGTTTCTATCAGGAGGAAACTTGCAAAAGTTAATTTTGGGAAGAGAACTTATAACTGCTCCAGAATTGCTAATCTGCTATAATCCAACTTGGGGTCTTGATGTTGGAGCGATAAATTATATTCATGAAACACTTATAAAAATTAATGAGAAAGATAAATCTACTATTTTAATCTCAACAGACACAGAAGAACTTCTCAAACTTAGTGATCGTATTGCTGTTATTTATAAAGGTAAACTTTCAAAAATTATGAGCTCAGAAGAGGTGACACCTGAAATAATAGGATTACTAATGGGGGGAGGTACAGTTGATTAGAATTGAAAGAAGAAGCGATATACCTGCCTCTTTATATTTTTTAACTCCAATAATAGCAGTTATATTAACAATCATAGGTGGAGGTGTAATATTTTATACATTAGGTTTTAATCCTATTGAAGCTTTAAAGTTTTATTTTATAACACCGATTTCAAATTTATACGGATTAAGTGAGTTACTTTTAAAAGCGACCCCTCTTTGTTTAATTGCAATTGGTTTATCATTTTGCTTTAAAAGTAATAATTGGAACATTGGAGCAGAAGGACAATTAACATTTGGTGCAATAGTTGGTGGTGGTGTAGCCTTATTGTTTTATAATCAAGATGGTTTTTATATATTACCAATAATTATTATTTCTGGAGCGTTAGGAGGAATGCTGTTTGCTTTAATACCAGCTGTTCTGAAAACCTATTTTAATACAAACGAAATTCTTGTAAGTTTAATGTTGGTATATGTATCAAAGCTTTTATTAGACTATTTAGTTGTTGGACCTTGGAGTAATCCTGAGGGATTTAATTTCCCTGAGACAAGACAATTCAGTAACTCTGCCAGAATGCCTTTACTTTTTGAAGGACTAAGAATTCACGTTGGTATATTTTTAGCTTTAGCAGCAGTGTTGTTAAGTTGGTTTGTATTATTCAAAACCTATATCGGATTTCAGATTAAAGTTTCTGGTCTAAGTTTAAAAACAGCAAAATTTGCAGGTTTTAAGGGTAAAACCATGATTTTACTCGTATTCATGATAAGCGGAGCGTGTGCAGGAATTGCCGGTGTAGGTGAAATAACAGGTCCTATAGGTCAGTTACACAGAATGATATCGCCTGATTATGGTTTTACAGCGATAATAGTTGCATTTTTAGGTCGTTTAAATCCATTTGGAATAATATTTGCGTCTTTAATTGTTGCGCTTACTTATTTAGGAGCTGAAACAGCCCAAATATTTTTGCAAGTTCCAAAATATACAGGTCAAGTTTTTCAAGGAATGATTTTGTTTTTTCTTCTTGCCTCAGATTATTTACTTTTTTTCAAAATAAAAATTCTAAATTTAAAAAAAAATGAGTTTTGATATTAGCTTTATAGGTATTCTAATTAGCTCGATTATGGCTTCATCTGTCCCTTTAATCTTAGCTGCATCAGGTGAGTTAATTACTGAGAGATCTGGGGTTTTAAACTTAGGGGTAGAAGGCATGATGATAATGGGTGCTATTTCTGGTTTTGCATTAATGGTTATTACAGATAACTTGTTTATAGCAATTATTGGCTCGATGTTTTCTGGACTAATTATCTCTCTTATATTTGGTTTTTTAACTCAATCACTCTTAACGAACCATGTTGCAACTGGTTTAGCTTTGACAATTTTTGGAATAGGTCTATCAGCTATGATCGGAAAAAATTTTGTTGGTATACCAGGCAAAGAATTTCCAATTTTATTTGTAAGTTTGAGAGAAAGTATCCCTTTTTTAGGACCAATATTATTTGGACATTCAATTGTTGTTTATTTTGCTTTTATATTACCATTTTTAACTAATTATTTTTTAAAAAAAACTAAGCTTGGTTTAATTGTAAGAGCTGTAGGAGATTCGCCTACTTCAGCATCTAATCAAGGAATTAACGTTATACTTGTGCGCTATTGCTGTATTCTTTACGGAGGAGCCATGTGTGGTCTGGCTGGTGCTTACTTATCTCTTATATATACTCCTCAATGGATTGAGAATATGACAGCTGGTCGAGGATGGATTGCTTTAGCTCTTGTTGTATTTGCTACATGGAATCCAATAAAAGTTTTGGTAGGTGCTTTAATCTTTGGTGGAATAACAATATTACAGCTTCATATGCAGGCAATCGGCTTTAGAATACCAGTTCAATTATTAAGTGCATTACCATACTTACTTACAATAATAGTTTTAGTTATAATCTCACGTGATAGTAGAAAAATTAAACTAAACACACCAACATCCCTAGGTAGAATCTTCTATAAGGAAAAGTAATGTTAGCTATTCGAAAATAAACATTTTTTTTTTTTGAATATTGATTAACTTACAGTTTCACAAAATAAAATTTAAAGGGGAAATTCAAAATGTTTAAAAACTTTTTAAAATATTTAGTTTCTGTATTGTTTTTACTAAGCTTTAGTATTAACGCTAATGCAGATTTTAAAGTTGGTTTTGTATACGTTGGTCCAACTGGGGACCATGGATGGACATACCAACATCATGAAGGAAGAAACGCTGTTGAGGCTGCGGGGATTAAAACTACATATGTAGAAAGTGTTCCAGAAGGTGCTGATGCCGAAAGAGTTATAAGGCAATTAGCTCAATCTGGACATGATCTAATATTTACAACTAGTTTTGGTTACATGGATCCAACCAACAAAGTCGCAAAAGAGTTTCCAAATGTGAAATTTGAGCACGCTACTGGATATAAAAGAGAACATTCAAATGTATCCACATATTCTGCAAGATTTTATGAAGGCAGAACTCTCTTAGGTCACATTGCAGGTAAAATGACAAAAACAAATACAATCGGTTATATTGCATCTTTTCCAATTCCTGAAGTTATAAGAGGAATTAATGCGATGACTTTAGCAGCACAGAAAGTAAATCCAAATATTAAAACTAAAATAGTTTGGGTGTTTACTTGGTATGATCCAGGCAAAGAAGCAGAAGCAGCACAGGCTTTAATTGATCAAGGGGCTGATATTATTATGCAACATACTGATAGTACTGCACCAGTTCAAACCGCTGAGAAAGCAGGAGTGTGGTCGTTCGGACAAGCAAGTGACATGCAAAGGTTTGCACCTAAATCTATTTTAACATCAATCATAGATGATTGGGCACCTTACTATGTAGAAAGAGCGATTGCAGCAAGAGATGGCACATGGGGTCAACAAGATACGTGGCATGGACTTAATGAAGGAATGGTTGCAATGGCACCCTATAATTCTGCAATGGGTTCAGATTTAGTTCAAGAAGTACAACAACTTCAGAAAGATCTTGCAAGTGGAAAGGCTCATTCATTCACTGGTCCTATTTATGATCAAAAAGGCAAATTGTTAGTTGCTGAAGGAAAAGTTGCTGATGATGGTATGTTAGCTGGGATGAGTGTCTATGTAAAAGGAGTTGAGGGAGATATTCCAAAATAACTTTTTTAAAAAAAATTAAAGGGGCCAACCTTGTGTTGGCCTTTTTTTTATAAATGCTTTTTCTTCAAACCATCAATATCTATTTCATCATAATATTCTGACGGCTGAACAATCCAAGGATCACTATCCAATAAAATAGGACAATAATCAGGTGTAAAAGATGAAGATTTCTTTTTCCAAAGACAAGCAGTTTTAATCTCTTCTATATGACTCTTTACTGAAGGATAATTTTTTAACCATTTAATACTTTCATTTAATGTCAATCCAGTATCGGATAAATCATCCACAAGCAGAATTTTTTTAAAGTCTTCATTATTCGCAATAGAACTAATGTCTCTCGCAAATATTAATTCTCCTTGTTTATTTTCAACTGTATCTCCCGAATAACTTTGAATGACAACATAGGCTGTTGGTAATTTAAATATTCTAGATAACATATCTATGATAGGAGCTGCCCCCCTCATAATTCCTACTAATACAGTAGGTTTGTAATTTTTCTCTATTTCAAGTGCTAACTTTTCGACTGCTAATTTATAATCTTCGTAATTGATTATTAATTTTTCTGCCATTAAATTTGGTAACATAAAAAAAAATATTTAAAAAGGAGAAACATGAAAGGTTATTGGATTGCAACTTATACTGAAATCAAAGATCCAGAGCGTTTAAAAAAATATGCTGATAAAACTAAAGAAGCAGTTGAAAAGTATTCAGGTAAAATTTTGGCTAGAAGTGCAAATAATACTGCAAAAGAAGGAAGGGAAAAAGTAAGGGTTGCTTTAGCAGAGTTTGCCGATGTGGAAACTGCGAAAAAATGCTATGAATCTAATGAATACGTCGAGGCACGTACATATTTGCAAGACAATGCTATTAGAGAAGTAGTAATTTTTGAGGGAATGTAACAAAAAATAGAGGCATAAAATGAAAGCATATTGGATAAGTTTATACACAGAAATAAAAAATCAGGATAACTTGAAAAAGTATGGTGAAAATGCGGTTCCTATAATTAAAAGTTTTGGAGGAATGCCTGTGGTAAGAGGTGGAAAATTAAAATCTTTCAGTGGAGATAAAATTTTAAGAACAGTTATATGGGAATTTCCTACTTATGAAAAAGCAGTATCGTGTCACGAATCTGCAGATTATTCAAAAGCATGGTCATATGCAAAGGAAACCACAAAAAGACACATGTTTATTGTTGAAGGTTTTAATACTGAATAGTATCATCATCAATTGATCGCCATAAGTACCAAGTAGCGACAGAACAATACGGAGAAAATTTCTCTTTGAGCTTTTTTACAAACACCTCAGGAGGAAAATATTTTTTTTTGTAATTATTTGAAATTGCTCTAAGTAAACCTATATCCTGAACAGGCCAAATATTAGATCTATTATACGTAAAAAGCAAAATCATTTCTGCTGACCATCTGCCTATCTGTCTTAAAGTTGAAAGATACTCAATTGCTTCTTCATCGTTCATTTTAGGAATAAGCTTAGTGTTAAAACTTTTATTTTTGAATTTTTTTGACATCTCAAGTATTCCTTTTATTTTCTGACGACTTAATCCACATCTCTTCAAGGAGTTAGGTGTCAATTTTGATACTTTTAAAGGTGTAATTTTTCCATTACATCTATTTTCAAATTTTTTAAATACTGAATTTGCTGCTGCAACACTTATCTGCTGACCAACAATACTTTTGCATAAAGAATAAAAAACATCTTTCCTTGTTGTTAAATTATTGTCTTTGAATTTTTTTATCAATTTTTTCATTATTGGATCTTTCTTTGAAAGATACCTTTTAGCTTTATTCCAGTAGATAGGTGCTTTACTCATTTCTGCTTATTGTGATTTGTTTATTTAAATAAATTTCTCTTCTAAATATTATCACAGAAGATATTATTACTAATAGTGCTCCCATCATAGTTTTAATTGATGGAACTTCTCCCCATATAAAGTAACCAAATGTTATTGCAAATATTAGCCCTAGATACTTGAGAGGAGTTACTAACGATACCTCTGATAATTTGTATGACTGACTTAATAATAAATTTGCAGTTCCTCCGAGGATACCTATTGAACATAGCAAAATAAAATCATTGAATGATGGTATAATCCATCCAAAAGGAATTGATAGAATTCCAAGTATAGTTATTGCTAATGAAAAAAAAAACGAAATTAGCCAAACTGGTTCTGTAGATGAAAGTTTTCTTATAGTAATTGCAACATATGACATCCCAATACAAAAAATAATTGGAAATAGGTAAAATGTATTTAGATTTGAATAACCAGGTTGAGTTATTACCAAAACACCAATAAAACCAACAAAAACAGCGGCCCATCTATATGCTCCAACTTTTTCCTTCAAAAGAAAAATAGATAGTAATGTAGTAAATATTGGAGCAGCAAAAGAAATACTTGTTACTGTTGCAAGTGGCAAATTTCTTAAAGCAATAAATATAGCAGCTAATGCAATTAAGCCTGAACAACATCTGGTCAAATGTAATCCTGCCCTATTTGTCCTGTAAAAATCTTTAAATCTATCTTTAGGTATCAAAAAAAAAATTGGCAACATTCCAAAAAGGCCTCTGAAAAACATTACCTGCCCAATTGGATATTCCGAAGACCATTTAACCATAACATCCATGGTAGAAAAGGCACATATAGACAAAAACATGTAAAAAAAGCCTAATTGATTTTTGGAAAACATGATAATAACTTTAAATTAATTAGAATATTTAGCAATGGAAATAGCAACACTTGCCCTTGGATGTTTCTGGGGACCTGAGATTAAATTTAGTAAACTAAACGGTGTCATTAAAACTGAAGTTGGATACTGTGGCGGTATAACTGAAAAAACTTCTTATAAAGAAGTTTGTTATGGAGATACAAATCACGCAGAAGTAGTGAAAATTGAATTTGATGAAAAAAAAATATCTTATGAAGAAATTTTAAGAAATTTTTTTGAATTTCATGATCCAACAACTTTAAATAGACAAGGTCCAGATATTGGAACTCAATATAGAAGTGAAATATTTGTAAACAATGACGAACAAAACAAAATAGCCACTAAAGTTTTGAATGAATATAATGATAAGTTTAATGGTAGAATTGTAACAACAATTTCAAAATCAAAGAATTATAATACTGCTGAAGAATACCATCAAAAATATTTAGATAAAAATTACTAATGTCACTTGTTTCAACTAATTGGTTAGAAGAAAATTTGCATAATGTAAAAATTATTGATGGATCTTGGCATATGCCAGGATCTGAAAGAAGTGGAAAGGATGAATTTAGTAAAGAACATATTTTAGGAGCTATTTTTTTTGATATTGATGAAAATTGCGATAAGTCCACAGATGTGCCTCATATGCTGACTGATTTAAAAAATTGGGAGGTCATAATATCTAATATGGGAATATCTAACGATGACAAAATTGTTATATATGATAACTCAAATGTTTTAAGTGCCTGTAGGGTTTGGTTTAATTTAATATATTTTGGGCATGATAAAGATAAAGTGTTTATTCTAGACGGGGGTCTAAAAAAATGGAAAATGGAAAATAAAAGTACATCGAGTGATATTAATGAAATTAAGATATCGAGTTATAAAGCTAAGGAAAACAAAACCATGGTTAAAGACAAAAATGAAATTGAAATAAATATTAATTCTAAAGAATTTGAATTGATAGATGCTAGAAGCAAAGACCGGTTTGACGGTACTACACCTGACCCAAGAAAAAATGTTAGAAGCGGATCTATTCCCAATTCTAGATGTTTGCCCTTTAAAAAATTAATAAATGATGATCACACTTTTAAAAGTAAGAGTGAAATATCTAGCTATTTTAAGGATTTAGCAATTGATAATGACACAAATATTGTGTTTTCTTGTGGATCGGGAATTACAGCTTGTGTTTTGGCGCTTGCATATTCTCAGGTAAATAATAAGTATCTCCCTGTTATATATGATGGATCATGGGCAGAGTACGGGAGAATTTAATTAATGAAAAGATCGACAAAGGTAACAAGTATAATTATTATTTTTTTTCTAATTATTGCGACAGTTATAGTTGGAAGAACGATGATTGGAAATCATTTCAAGAAAAAATTTAGTAAAAGACCACCTCCTGGAATAATTGTAACAGCCGCAAAAAATAAAATATTTGAAAATCTGATTAGTACATATGGTACTGCTACTCCATTTAAAACTCAGTCTTATAAAATTGAAAAATATGAGATATTGAAACCAATTAATTTTAATCAAAAAGTTAAAAAAGGAGAGGTGATTGCTGAACTTAAAAATAGAAAAATTATTGCACAATTTGACGGTATAATTGGAAAAAGGGAATTTTCAGAGGATATCGAGGTTTCAAAATCTTCAATTTTAGTAAATCTTGAAAATACAAGCACAATTTTTTGTGATGTAGAAATACCTGAAATATTTGTTCCATTTATTAAAAAAGGATTACCAGTCGATATTAAATTTTCTGGTTATAAAAATAAGATTTATAAAGGAAAAGTAGATTCTTTGGCCAGTAGAATAAGTGAAGACACTAGATCTTTGCCTATAAGAATTATCATGGACAATTCATCTAGTGAAATTTTACCTGGTTCATTTTTAGAAATATCAATCAAGTATGACGTTAGAGAAAGTTTAAGTATTCCAGATACAAGTACAATCGTAGAAGGTGACAATGTTTACATTTACAAAGTTAACGACAAAAATAAAGCCTTAAAGACAAATATTAATATCGGTGATAGATATCTCGGCTTTGTAGAGGTTTTAGATGGTTTAAACGTAGGTGATAGAGTAGTTGCTGAAGGAACTAAAAAAGTTAGACCAAACTTAACCATCAGACCAATTAAAAAAGGCTCAAAAGTTGCAACACAGAGTAAATCTGGATGGAGTGGAAAAAAAATACAGAATAAAAAACAAGAAAAAAAAAGTATGTTCGCTTGGTTAGATAAATTAAATATATTTAAAAAATCAGATTCTGAAAAAAAAGAAGACAATAAATAAATATTTAAATGTTTATAACTGAAATTAGTATTAAAAGACCAGTGGTTTCTTGGGTCATGTCGCTGATATTAATAATTTTTGGACTTTTTGTATTTTGGGAATTGCCTGTAAGAGAATTGCCAGATGGAATACAACCTCCAGTGGTTCAGGTACAAACAGATTATAAATCAGCTTCTGCAGAAATTGTAGATGAAGAAATCACCCAAAAAATTGAAGATGTTATTGGAGGTGCAGAGGGTATAAAAAATATTGACTCTAGTTCCTTAAATGGACGAAGTAGGATTAACATTCACTTTAATACAGACATTGACTTAGATGATGCCGCAAACGACATAAGAGAACGAGTATCTAGAGTTGTGGATAATTTACCAAGTGAATCAAGTCCTCCTCAAATATTAAAACAAGCAGCAGGATTTACTACAACAATGTGGGTAGCTCTTTCATCACCGACATGGAACGATTTAGATCTTGGAGACTATGCTGAAAGATACCTTATAGACGCATTTTCAAGCGTTCCAAATGTAGGAAGAATATTAGTTGGTGGATTAAGAGAACTTAGCGTTAGAGTATGGGTTGATCCAATAAAATTGGCATCAAATAACTTAACAATTCAAGAGGTTGAAAGAGCTCTTAGAAACGAAAATATTAACGTTCCCGCAGGAACCTTGGAAGCTAGTAATAAAGATTTAACTCTAAATATTGATAAGTCTTATTCAAATATTGAGACAATTCGAAAGTTACCTTTAAAGAAGAGTAAAGATAAAGTTACAGTTCTCTCAGATGTAGCAAATGTTGAATTTGGTCCAGTATCTGAAAAAACATTATTTAAAGCTCAAAGAAAAAATGCAACCAACTTAAAAACTGTTGGAATAGGAATATACGCTAAAAGTGGAGCATCAACTGTTGAGTTGTCAAAACAAATGAAAGAAAAAATCAAAATATTAAATCAATCGCTTCCTGATGGTTTAAAATTGGAAGTCGCCTTTAATAGAGCAACTTATGTTGGAACAGCAATCCAAGAGGTTTATAAAAGTCTTATAATAGCTTTTATTTTAGTTGTAGTGATTATATACCTTTTCTTAGGAAACCTAAAAGCAGTTATAGTACCTGCAGTTGCTCTACCTGTAAGTTTGATAGCATCATTTCTTGGTCTTTATATATTTGATCTTTCTATAAACATTTTTGTATTGTTAAGTTTTATTTTAGCAATTGGAATAATTACAGATGATTCCGTCATTATGACAGATGCAATTTATACAAGAATTGAGAAAGGCGAAACACCACTTGTTGCAGCTTATAAAGGATCAAAACAAATAACATTTGCAATTATAGCAACAACATTAATCTTAGTTGCTGTTTTCTTGCCTTTAATTTTTATAGAGGGTATTGCAGGAACATTATTTAAAGAAACTGCAATAGCATTATCATTTTCAATTGTTATATCCTCTTTTGTGGCATTAACATTATCACCAATGCTAGGAAGTAAGTTCTTGAGTAAAAAAGAAAAGAACAATTTTTTTGTAAAAAAATTTAATAATGGATTTAAAGCATTTACTGAGTTTTATACTGACACTCTCAAATTTTGGATTAACAAACAAAAAACAATTTCTATATTTATTATATTGTTAATAGCTGGTTCTGTTTATTTATTTAATTTTACAAAGAAGGAACTGATACCTGTTGAGGATAGGGGTGCATATTTAATTATAGGATCTACAGATGAAGGAAGTTCTTTTGAATACACACAAGAGAAGGCCCAAATTATTGAAAGTAGAATATTAAAATTATTACAAGAAGAAAATAGTCCCTATGAAAGATTAATAATGAGAGTGCCTGGCTTTGGAAAATCAGCAACATCATATAATTCGTTCATTATAATTGCTTTATTAGATGAATGGAAAAATCGAGAAAAAAATTCACAAACTGTCTTAAGGGAAGCTATAGGACAAGTAGTTTCTGTACCAGAAACTTTTGCATTTCCTATATCACCTCAATCTATTAGAGTTTCGAGTTACAATAAACCAGTCCAAATGGTAATTTACGGAACAAGCTATGAGGAATTAGAGCAAATTCAAGATAATGTTTTGAGAGAATTAAGAAGAAATAGGAACATGTTCAGAATTGAGAGTGACTACTCAAAAAATAAACCTGAAGTAAAATTAGTTACTAATAAAAATAGGGCTAATGATTTAGGTGTTTCTATAGAAAATATTGGAAGGACTCTCGAAACTTTATATGGAGGAAAAAAAGTTACAACATTTAATAAAGAAGGTAGAGAATATCCAATTATTCTTCAACAATATTTAGCTGATAGAAGAGATAAAGATGGTTTATCAAAAATATTTATTAGATCAGAGACAACTGGAAAATTAGTTTCAGTGGCAAGCTTGGTTGAATTTGAGGAAAAAGGAACAGCAGAATCCTTACCAAGATACAATCGTCAAAGAGCCGTTACTATTTCAGCAGCACTTTCTGAAGAGTACACCTTATCAGAAGCTATAACATACTTGGAAAACGTAATGATAAAAGTTGCTCCACAAAATCAAATTACTTGGAAAGGAAAGTCTGAGGAATTAAAAGAAACTAGTAACGAAATTTTCTTAATCTTCGCCTTAGCATTAATTACAGCATACTTAGTAATGGCAGCGACTTTCAATTCTTTTATACATCCATTTATAATAATTTTAACTGTTCCTCTTGCTGTTTTTGGTGGTCTTGTATTTATCTTATTTTTAAATAGCTCTATAAATATATTTTCTCAAATAGCCTTAATAATTTTGATTGGGATATCCACGAAGAATAGTATTCTAATTGTAGATTATGCAAATCAAATAAGAACGACAGGAGCCAAAATTGAAGATGCTCTAATGGAGGCTTGCAAGCTACGAATTAGACCTATTATCATGACTTCATTGAGTACAATGATTGCAATGTTGCCATTAATAATTGGTAATATAGGACCAGGTGCTGGTGAAGCTTCAAGATTGTCCGTAGGATCAACAATATTTGGTGGAATGATAATATCAACATTCTTTACTTTGTATGTAACACCAACAATGTATTTAACATTAGCCAAAAATACAAATAGGATTGATGCGATTGATCTTGAGTTAGAAAAGCAATTAATTAAAAAATAATATATTTTCTTGTAGTTAATGAAGAGCTACATTTAGCCAATTGCTTTTTGAATTTGTTTGAATAATTTTCGACCTTTTTTGCAATAAGTATTACTTTTTGATTACTTTTATAATTTTTATAATTACCCCATCCCTCATGGTAAGCTATATATTGTCTGAAGGTATCTTTCTTGGAAATTTTCAAAATTTTTTCTGTTTTATTTGTATACCAGCCAATAAAATCAACACTATCTTTAAACCTTGTTCGTAATGCATATTTATTATTTGTTTCATTTTTATACTGCTGCCATGTTCCTTTGATTGCTTGTGAATAACCAAATGAACTAGATGGTCTTTTATATGGAATAACTTTAAAAAGTTTTTGACGCGCTGGTTTTGCAAATCCATCAAAATCAGATTCCATTTTTATTATTGCTAATTGCAAATTTATAGGTGTTCCCCATATTTGCTCTGTTCTTTTTGCGTGTTTGTACCAAAGATATTTTTCTGAAAATATTGAACAACCATCTGAAGTATTTTTCGGTATTGATGAACAGGCATTAATAAAGACTAAAAAAAGAATTAATAAATTATTTCTTAAAAGAATCACAATATACTATAGTTTATCTATTATTTTTTCTCCATATCCATGGATATTCAAATTTCATATTCCATAGACCTAGTTTATTATTCTTTGCGTAAGTTTGATCCTTAAAATATTTTTTTTTTGAATATTTTGGGTAATCAAATGCGTATCCATTTCTGACCATATAACTCGATATACTCTCTTTATCTATAAAACACTCTCCTAGATATCTTCCAAAATAATCTTTATTTTTTTCAATTAAACATTTTATTTTTTTATTTTTAATTTTATCAATCAATGAATTTTTAGAAATTTTTCCACATTCAACTTTTTCCGCACTAATATAGCAAAACTGTTTCTTGCCTTTATAGTTTGTCTCAGGAGCATCGATACCAGAAAAGCGGATTTTATTCTTATCTATAACTATTGTATCACCATCGATAATTTTTGCTTTATCAGAAATGAAAATTGTGTTTGAAATAGCTGGGCTAGCAAATAGAAAGTTAAGTAATAATATAAAGCTAACTAAGTTC
>CESW01041471.1_pt1 | contig 14782 bp, 12 predicted proteins | sample 531171 | NCBI WGS metagenome assembly CESW01 (sample SAMEA2621859, study PRJEB7988) | marine metagenome | biome: marine biome (ENVO:00000447); feature: surface water layer (ENVO:00002042); material: "saline water (ENVO:00002010), including plankton (ENVO:xxxxxxxx)" | depth 5 m
TATTTTCTGCTTTTAAAAACAGATCTAAGTTAAATTCTAATTCAGATTAACTTTTTTTCTAATCTATTTAAATGTAAGAGAGGTTCAGTATATCCAGATGGTTGATCTTTACCTTCAAATATTAAATCACAAGCAGTTTTAAATGCTAAAGAATTTTTATAATCATCACTCATTTTTCTATACTCTTTATCACCCTCGTTTTGTTTATCGACAATTTTAGCCATTTCTTTCATTATTTCTATAACTTGAATTTTTGTTGTTATTCCATGATGTATCCAGTTCGCAATATGTTGAGATGAAATTCTTAAAGTAGCCCTATCTTCCATGAGGCCTATGTTATTTATATCAGGAACTTTTGAACAACCAACTCCCTGATCAATCCATCTAACAACATACCCTAGCAAAGTTTGGGCAGAGTTTGATATCTCTGAATTAATTTCATCAACAGACCAATTAGGTCTATCTGCAGTTGGGATTGTTAAAAGATCATCTAAATTAGTTTTTTCACGATTCAAAATTTTTTGTTGCTCTTTAAAGATATCTATTTCATGATAATGGAGAGCATGCAATGAAGCTGCTGTAGGAGATGGTACCCAGGCACAATTAGCACCTGCTTTTAAGTGATTGATTTTTTCACTCATCATCTCTCTCATTTTATCAGGCATAGCCCACATACCTTTACCAATTTGAGCTTTACCTGAGAACCCACACTTTAGACCAATATCAACATTGTTATTTTCATAAGCTGAAATCCATTTTGATGATTTCATTTCTCCTTTTTTAATCATTGGTCCAGCTTCCATTGAAGTGTGTATTTCATCTCCAGTTCTGTCTAAAAATCCAGTATTAATAAAAAAAACTCTATTCTTTAGTGTTCTTATACATTCTTTTAAGTTTACTGAAGTTCTTCTCTCTTCATCCATTATTCCAATTTTGCAGGTATTCTTTTCTAAATTTAATAATTCTTCAACTTTAGAAAAAACAGAGTCTGTAAAAGCTGTTTCTTCTGGACCATGCATTTTTGGTTTAACAATATAAATTGATCCTTTTTTTGAATTTTTATTTTTTTTTAAATCATGCACTGCTGCAGCTGTAGTTAAAAAAGCATCCATAATTCCCTCGGGTATCTCATTTCCATTTTTTAAAATTATAGACGAAGAAGTCATTAGGTGGCCAACATTTCTAATTAAAAGTAAACTTCTGCCCCGAAGTTTCAATCCTATACCTTCTCTTGATATGTAACTTCTATCAGGATTTAATTTTCTTTCTAATTTCTTTCCGTTTTTTTCAAATTGTATCTTTAAATCACCTTTCATTAAACCTAGCCAATTTTTATAACAGACAATTTTATCTTCCGCATCTACAGCTGCAACACTGTCTTCATTATCACAAATTGTTGAAACAGCAGACTCAACAATCACATCACTAATCCCAGCAATATCATGAGCAGCACTAAATGCTTTAGGATTTATGATAATCTCAAAATGGAGATTATTATTTTTAATTATTATTGCTGAGGGTTTGTTAGCATCTCCTCTGTGCCCCACAAACTTATTTTTATTTTTTAACTTGTATTCTTTTTCTCCTTTAGAGATTATTAAGTCTTTATTAATAACTTTTAAAGAGGAAATATTCTTCCAACTTGTTTCATTAATCGGAATAAACTTATCAAATAAGTCTCTAACGTATTTGATTACTTCTTGACCACGGTTTGGATCATACCTTTCACTTCCACCTTCTTCTGATTCGATTATATTTGTTCCGTACAAACTATCATATAAACTTACCCATCTGGCATTAGCTGCGTTGAGAGTGTATCTCGCATTCATAATTGGCACTACCAATTGAGGTCCAGCTATAGAAGATATTTCTTCATCTATATTAGAAGTTTCAATTTTAAAGTCAGGTCCTTCTTCTTGAATATATCCTATCTCTTTCAAAAAATTTTTATATTCTTCTAGACTAAATTCCTTAGATTTATTTTTAATATGCCAATCATCGATTTTAATTTGTAAAGTTTTTCTTTTTTTTATTAATTTACTATTTATGGAGGCAAGATGATGTACAGACTCATCAAATCCTAGCCAAAATTTCTCAATTGAAATATCAATACCTTTCAGCAATTCATTATTAATGAAATTTAGTAGTTTTTCTGAAACTCTTAAATTACCTACAGTTTGATATTTAGTTGCCATAAAATCTTTTTTAAAACTACCACAAAACTAAGTCAAATAATTAATAGAAGCATCGACTTTTTGTTGCCATTTATTATACTTATGTAATAATTAATTCAACAATGAAAAATTATCTCAATTTTGAAAAGGATATTAAAGAATTAGAGACTGAAGTTGAAAAGCTCAAAGATCCTTTTAATGAAAGTGGTTTATCTGAGGTAGATACTCAAAAAATTTCTAAAACCCAAAATGAGATAGACGATAAGTTAAAAAAAATTTATTCAAATTTAGATCCTTGGCAAACTACGATGGTTGCTAGGCATGAAGATAGACCTAAATCAAAATTTTTTATTGATAACTTATTTGAGGATTTTGTTTCTTTATCAGGAGATAGGTATTACGGGGAAGATAAATCAGTTTTAACAGGTTTTGCAAAATTTAGAGGTCTTTCAGTATTAGTTATAGGTCAAGAAAAAGGTGAAGATTTAGAAAGTAGAATAGAGAGAAATTTTGGAATGATGAGACCTGAGGGCTATAGAAAAACAATCAGACTAATGGAACTAGCAAATAAGTTTAATATTCCAATTATATCTTTTATAGACACTCCTGGTGCATACCCAGGGGTTGGAGCTGAAGAAAGAGGCCAAGCTCAAGCAATAGCAAAATCTATCGAATGTTGCATGAGATTAAAAGTTCCAACCATATCTATTGTAATTGGTGAAGGAGGGTCTGGCGGAGCTATTGCATTAGCCTCTTCAAATAAAGTAATAATGTTAGAAAATGCAATTTACTCAGTTATATCTCCTGAGGGATGTGCAACAATTTTATGGAGAGATCCAAAAAAAATGCTTGATGCTGCTCGTGCGATGAAACTTTCAGCTAAAGATTTATTAGAATTAAATATAATCGATGAAATAATCAATGAACCATTAGGAGGAGCGCATAGAGATAGAAGTTTGATTTTAGAGAATGTTAAAACTTCAATAAATAATAATTTGAATTCTTTTAAAGACATGTCACAAGATGAAATTATAAATCAAAGAAAAAACAAGTTTCTTAAAATTGGAAGAGGAAAGGGCTTTATATCTAAACCTGATAAACTCACTGCGTTAAAATTTCAAAGTAGAAAATTAGATGAATTTTTAAAATCTAAAAAATTTTTACTTCTTACAACATTAACTGTCATCATATTAGTATTAGCTACATTTCTAATATTATAAAGCTCCACAGCAACGTTTAAATTTTTTTCCTGAACCACAAAAACAAGGTTCGTTTCTACTCATTTTCTTTCCAATGTACTTCGGATCTATTTCAGTTGGTTTAATATTTTCTTTTTTATTTTTATTGCTTTCTATAACTCTTAGATTCATTAATATTGTAATAAAATCTAATTTTAATTTATTTAACAATTCTTCAAATAAATCAAAAGCCTCTTTTTTATACTCTATTAAGGGATCTCTTTGTCCATATGATCTAAGACCTATTACCTGTCTTAATTGTTCTAAGTATTGAATATGTGATTTCCAGTTTATATCTATTGATTGAAGAAAAATTCTTTTTTCAATTTCTTGAGCTTGCTTTTCCCCTAAAATTTTGACTCTTTCATCTCTTGAATTTTTAAATTTTTTAAAAATATTTTCTTTGAAATCTTTATCCTGATTTTCTACAAGATTTTGAAACTCTTTTTCTTCAAAGCTTTTTCCAACAATAGCCTTAAGTTTACTATCAAAATCACTATTTTTGGGATTTGATAATTTTTTTTGTTTAAGCCTTATCAGATCTTCTGTTATTTCCCCCAAAAACTCTTCAGAGTAACTGAATATTTCTTTACTATTCATCACATTTTTTCTTTGTGAAAATATTACTTGTCTTTGATCATTCAAAACATTGTCAAATTTTATTAATGTTTTTCTGATATCAAAATTTCTTGCCTCCACTTTTTGTTGTGCTCTCTCTAAAGCCTTATTTATCCACGGATGGTCTATGCTTTCACCATTTTTAAGACCTAATTTTTCTAGCATATTATTCATTGAGTCAGATCCAAATATTCTCATTAAATCATCTTCTAAGCTTACATAAAAAATTGATTTACCCTCATCACCTTGACGTCCAGATCTTCCTCTAGCTTGATTATCTACCCTTCTTGACTCCATTCTTTCGGTTCCAATAACAAATAAGCCCCCAATAGATTTGATTTCATCTTTATTTTTTTGTAATTCCTCGTTATTAATAGATCCTTTTTTTCCTCCTAATTGGATATCCACACCTCTACCTGAAATACTTGTTGTAATAATTATAGAATTTTTTTCACCTGCTTTTGAAATTATCTGAGCTTCATTTTCATGATTTTTAGCATTTAAAACGACGTGTTTAATTTTTTCTTTACTTAGCAGTTGAGAATAAACTTCAGACTTATTTATACTCGATGTAAATACAAGAAGAGGTTGCCCTAATCCATGACATTCTTGTATCTTTTTTATGATTGCATAATTCTTTTCTTTTTCAGTTCTGAAAATTTGATCATTAAAGTCAGTTCTTATCATTTTTCTATTTGTAGGAATTATTACTACTGATAAATTGTATATCTCTAAAAACTCTGCGGACTCAGTAGCAGCTGTACCAGTACATCCAGAAATTTTTTCATAAAGCTTAAAGTAATTCTGATAAGTAATTGATGCTAATGTTTGGTTTTCTGCTTGAATTTCTATCTTTTCTTTAGCTTCTAAGGCTTGGTGAAGACCATCTCCAAATCTTCTACCTTCAAGAATTCTTCCAGTCAATTCGTCAATAATTTTTAAACTATTTTCTTTAATAATATAATCCTTACCTTTTTCAAATAAGTAGTTTGCTCTTAATGCCTGATTTACATGATGAACTAGAGTTAAGTTTTCTGGATCATAAAAATTGTTATTTTTTAAAATACCTGCATCTGACAAAATTTTTTCAACATTATTAATTCCTTCATTAGTTAAAAGGATATTTCTATCTTTTTCGTCAATTTCAAAATCATTTTTATCTAAATTTTTAACCAACTTATCAACAGCCAAATATTGATTGGTTTTATCCTCAGCTGCTCCAGAAATTACCAGTGGAGTTCTTGCTTCATCAATCAAGCATGAATCAATTTCGTCAACTATTGCATAAAAATGATCTCTCTGGACCATCTCATCTTTTGAGAACTTCATGTTATCCCTTAGATAATCAAAACCAAGCTCACTATTAGTTGCATAAGTAATATCGCAATTATAATTTTTTTTTCTTTCAAAATCATTTTGATCGTTATTAATGAATCCAGCTGAAAGTCCTAAAAAATTTAAGATAACCCCCATTTCTTGAGAATCTCTTTTTGCTAAATAATCATTAACAGTAACGATATGAACGCCTTTTCCTTTTAAAGCATTAAGATAAGCTGCGAGGACGATTGTTAAAGTTTTTCCTTCCCCAGTTTTCATTTCAGCTATTTTTGACTCATGTAAAACTATTCCACCAATTATTTGAACATCGTAATGTCGCTCACCTCTTGTTCTTCTGGATGCTTCTCTTACTAACGCAAAAGCCTCTGGCAAAACCTCTTCCAAACTTAATCCATCGCGAACTTTTTTTTTTAGAATGTTAGTCTTTTTTGGGAAATCAGAATCTTCTAGATCCAGTATATTTTCCTCTAAAGAATTGATATTTGTTACAATCTTGCCAATTCTGTCCAGCTCTTTTTGATTACTAGACTTGATAAACTTTGAAATAAATTTTAATGGATTTAGCATTTATTTATGATCTATAATTACATATATCTTTTAATATAATTATTAAATGATAATTTTAAATACTATGGGAATAAATTTATCTAATTTTTTAACTTCAAAAACGAAAAATAAGAAAATGAATGAGTTTCAAGATCTTGATCATATTGATGGGTTGTCTATTTCAACAGTTTCTGCAAATTTATATAACAATAACAGAGATGATCTTGTAATGTTTTATTTTAGAGATGGTGCAAATTATGCATCTGCTTATACTCAATCGAAGATTATATCAGAAAATATAAGATGGAATTTAAAACAAAAAGCAAAAAAGATATTTTCTTTAGTTGTAAACACACGAAATGCAAATTGTTTTACAGGCAAACAAGGATACAAAAGTTTAGAGAAAATTGCTGAATTAATTTCAGAAGAACTTAGTGAAAAACAAAAAAAAGATGAAGATCATCCAAAAAAAATAAAATTAAAGGATATAATTTTTGGATGCACTGGTACAATAGGTGAAGTGTTTCCAGAAGAAAAAATAAAAAATAAGATACCAGACTTAGTTAATAGAATTAAATACACACAAAATAAATATATTTGGATGAAGGCTGCATTAGGTATTATGACAACTGACACTCTACCAAAGATGGCAATGGAAGAGTGCAAAATAGGTAACTCTAAAATTAAAATATTTGGAATTGCAAAAGGATCGGGAATGATCCAGCCTAATATGGCTACAACATTGGGATATGTTTTTACTGACGCAGATATATCAAATGACATATTAAAAAAACTTTTAAAAAAAAACTTAATAACAACATTTAATGCTATTAGTTGTGATAGTGACACTAGTACTAACGATATGTTAACCCTTTTTTCAACTGGAAAAGTAAAACACTCAAAGATTAATAATATTAATGATGATAAGATTAAAGAATTTGATTTATCCCTAAATAGAGTTCTATTAAATCTTGCAAAAAGAGTAGTAGCAGACGGAGAGGGTGCATCAAAATTTATTACAATTAATGTAAGAAATTGTAAAAATGAAAATGATGCAAAAAAAATTGCTTTTTCAATTGCAAATTCTCCATTAGTAAAAACTGCAATTGCAGGAGAGGATCCTAATTGGGGAAGAATTATTATGGCGATCGGTAAAGCAGGAGTAACTTTAAATTTTGATCAGTTGTCATTAAAATTTGGAATTATAGCCATTATCCAAAATGGAAAAGTAAATATAAACTTTGATGAAAATGAAACCTCAGAATACATGAAAAATGATAATATTGAAATTAACGTGGATATTTCTAATGGTTTAAAAAGTTTCACAGTTTATACAATGGATCTCACTAAAAAATATATTGAAATTAACGCTGATTATAGAAGCTAATATTTATTGAATTTTTAAAAAGCGTAACTAAATTTAAAGAATGATTAAATATCGATTAATTTGTAATGATTGCAAACTATCTTTTGATAGCTGGTTTGGGTCCTCTAAAGAATATGAAAAACTAAAAAAGAAGAATTTTTTAAAGTGTCATAGTTGTAATTCGATAAAGATTGAAAAAACTTTAATGTCTCCTCAACTTATCAACAAAGTTCAAGATGATTACAAAGATACAAGAGATATTAAGCTTAAATCAATCACAGGAAAAATAAAAAAATATCAAAAATTTATCAGAGAAAATTTTGATTATGTGGGTAATAACTTTGCTTACGAAGCAAGATCTATTCATTATGACAATAAAAAAAAGAATAAGGGAATATTTGGCACAACAACAAATGATGAGCTTAAAGAATTAAAAGAAGAGGGTATAAATGCAGAAGTGATACCTTGGATAGAAGATAAGAGTAACTAGTTTTTTATAAATTTACCGATATAATTTATTGAAGTATCTGAGCTAACGATCCATTTGTCTTTAATCAAATTAAATTTCATACCTTCTAAAACTTCCAGTTTTAAATTGTACTTTTTTAAAATATCTATTAATTCGTTGGGTTTGACAAATTTTTCCCATTCATGAGTACCTATAGGCAACCATCTCAATATATACTCTGCTCCTATAATTGCGAATACATAAGATTTTAATGTTTTATTTAAAGTTGCCACAAACATTATACCACCTTTTTTTAAAAGTTTTGATGAAGTGTTAAGAAAATAATCAATATCCTCTACATGTTCAACTATTTCCATATTTAATATCACATCGAATTTTAATTTTGTTTTAAATTTTTCAGGAGATGATTGGAAGTATTTTATATTCAAATTATTTTTTTTTGCATGTAATTTTGCAATTTCTACATTTTTATAAGAAGCATCTATTCCTATTACTTCTGCTCCTAGTCTACATATGGGTTCAGACAATAAGCCACCACCACAACCAATGTCTAAAACCTTAATCTTATTAAGTGGTTTTGTTTTGTTTTTAAGCTTGAATGTCTTAATTATATTATCTCTAATATACGAAATTCTAATTGGATTAAATTTATGCAGAGGTTTAAATTTTCCCTCAGGATTCCACCATTCTTCAGCAATTTTAGAAAATTTTTCTATTTCTTTTTTATTTATTGTGTTAGTTTTCATTAGTGAGTTGACTTTATATTCAACATGTATTTTATCAATATATTTTAATAATTAGAGAAAATTTATCATGAAAATTGTAATATTAAAATTTGGTGGCACATCAGTTGGCTCAATAGAGAAAATCAAAAAAGTGGCTGAAATTATTGAAGAATACAAAAAAAAAAATTACAAAGTGATTGTTGTTTCTTCAGCGATGAGTGGTGTGACAAATGAGTTAATAAAAAAATCTAGAGGAATTAGTAAAAATTTTTCAGATGCTGAGTATGATGTATTAGTATCATCAGGAGAACAAGTTGCATGTTCCTTAATAGCAGGAAGATTAATACATAAGGGTTTTAAGTCTAGATCTTGGTTAGCGTGGCAAATACCCATCTTAACAAAAGGACCACAGAAAAATTCTAAAATTCAATTTGTTAATAAAAAAAAGATAAGCGATTACCTTAAGAAAGGAGGAATACCGATTATAACAGGTTTTCAAGGAGTAAATAATGAAGGGAGAGTAACTACAATAGGTAGGGGTGGCTCAGATGCAAGTGCTATCGTATTAGCGAAATTCTTTAAGGCCAAAAGATGTGTGATTTATACTGATGTCGAGGGTGTGTATACAACTGATCCAAATAAATTAAAAAAAGCAAAAAAAATTAAGATTATATCCTATGAAGAAATGCTTGAGATGGCATCTTTAGGAGCAAAAGTAATGCAACCTGTTTCAATCCAAGATGCAAGATTAAATAGAATCGATGTTGAAGTAAAATCCTCATTTGTTAAAAAACCTGGAACTTTAATCACAAAAAAATCAAATATTAAAAACAATAAAATTATTACTGGAATTTCTACTACTTACAATGACTCAAAAATTACTTTAGTTGGAGTTAAAGATAAGCCAGGTGTTGCTGCAGCGATTTTTAGACCCTTATCTAATAATCTAATTAATGTAGACATGGTTGTTCAAAATATTTCAGCTAATGGTAAAGAGACAGATTTAACTTTTACTATCAAAACTGAGGATTTGAATAAAACAAAAAAAATAATTAAAAAAAACAAAAGAATTAATTTTAGAAAATTATTGTTAAAGAAGGGTGTTGTGAAGATATCTATAATTGGAGTAGGGATGATTTCTACCCCAGGAGTAACGTATAAAATGTTTCAGGCTCTAGCCAATAAAAGAATAAATATTCAAGTTATTTCAACATCTGAAATAAAAATTTCAGTATTGATTGATAAAAAAAATGTTAAAAAGGCTTTAGAGGTTTTACATAAAGAATTCAAATTAGAGAAATAAAATGAGTATTAGGCCATTTAGAGATATTAATAGAAGAAAAACAAAAGTTATAAATGTAGGATCAGTTAAGGTAGGTGGAAATAATCCCATATCAGTCCAATCTATGACTAATACTTTAACAACAGATATAAAGTCTACTGTTAAACAAATAAAAGAAATTCAAAATGAAGGAGCAGATTTGGTTAGAGTTTCTTGTCCTGATGAGGATTCATCTGAAGCTTTGAAAGAAATTATAAAAAATATTGATATTCCTGTGATTGCAGATATTCATTTCCATTATAAACGTGCTATTGAAGCTGCAAAAAATGGAGCAAGTTGTTTAAGAATAAATCCTGGAAATATAGGTGATAAAACTAAAATTAGAGAAGTTATTAATGCAGCAAAGGATAACAATTGCTCTATTCGTGTTGGTGTAAATGCTGGTTCGTTAGAAAAAGATATTTTAGAAAAATATAAAGAACCTTGTCCGGAAGCATTAGTTGAGAGTGCTATTAGAAATATTAGGATCTTAGAAGATGAAAATTTTTACAATTTAAAAGTCAGTGTAAAATCTTCAGATGTTTTTTTATCCACAGAGGCGTATCGTCAAATTTCAAAAAAAATTGATTACCCGCTCCATCTTGGAATTACAGAAGCAGGTAGTTTTATTCCAGGTAGCATTAAATCATCAATTGGTATTGGATCTTTATTAATGAGTGGTATAGGAGACACTATAAGAATTTCTTTATCAGATGATCCAGTTAAAGAGATTACTATTGGAAATGAAGTATTAAAATCACTAGGCTTACGAAATCGTGGTGTTAAGATTATTTCTTGTCCTTCATGTGCAAGGCAGGGTTTCGAGGTAATAGATACTGTGAAAGTTTTAGAAAAAAAACTTTCACATATTAAAACTCCAATTACCCTGTCAATTATAGGATGTGTAGTTAACGGCCCTGGTGAGGCGTCAATGACGGACATAGGAATTACCGGAGGTAAAAATGGAAATAATATGCTTTATTTATCTGGCATTCAGAAAGAAAAAGTCATGACAGAAGACATGATCTCTAGAGTTGTAAAAGAAGTTGAAAAAAAAGTTTCTAAATTAGAAAAAGAGTAAAATGATACCACATAAGACTATTGAGGACCTTATTAATAAACACTCTTATTTAGAAAAAGATTTATCTTTGGGCAAAATAGATAAAAAATTATTTGCTGAAAAATCAAAAGAATACTCCGACTTAAATGATATTTTAGAGGTAGCAAAGAAATATATATCCTTTGAAAAAAATAAGGCTGAGCTAGAAAAAATTTTACAAGATAAAAATAGTGATCAAGAATTTAAAAATATGGCAGAAAGTGAATTGAAAGATTTAATAATTGATAACGATTTAAATGAAAAAAAACTTAAATTATTTTTACTTCCAAAAGATGATGCAGATAAAAAGAATGCAATTATAGAGATTAGGGCAGGAACAGGCGGCTTAGAGGCTAGTTTATTTGCAGCAGATCTTTTCAAGATGTATGAGAAAATTAGCCATAATAAAAAATGGTCATTAGAATTGATCTCAATTTCAAGAAGTGAAGCAGGAGGATTAAAAGAGGTAATAGCCTCAATAAAAGGCACTAATATTTATTCAACTCTAAAGTATGAGAGTGGCGTTCATAGAGTTCAAAGAGTTCCTGATACTGAAACTCAGGGGAGAGTTCATACTTCTGCAGCAACAGTAGCTGTTTTACCTGAAGTAGAGGAAGTTGATCTAAAAATTAACGAATCTGATTTAAGAATAGATGTTTTTCGTGCAGGTGGACCAGGAGGTCAGTCTGTAAACACAACTGATAGTGCAGTTAGAATTACGCATATTCCCAGTGGGCTGTCAGTATCTCAACAGGATGAAAAATCACAACATAAAAATAAAGCTAAAGGAATGAAAATATTGAGAGCAAGGCTTTATGAATTAGAAAGATCTAGAATAGATCAAGAGAGATCAAAAGATAGAAAAAAAAAAATTGGTACTGGTGATAGATCAGAAAGAATAAGAACTTATAATTTTCCGCAAGGAAGAGTAACGGATCATAGGATTAATCTTACGATACATAAATTAAATGAATTTTTAGAAGGCGAAGCTTTTGATGAAGTTATTGAGTCTCTGACACTTCATGCTCAAGAGGAAAGTTTAAATACACTATAAAATTATGAATATAGATATAGCAATTAAACAAGCAACTTTATTATTAAAGAAATTTGATATCAAATCACCGTTATTAGATAGTGAAATTTTAATGTCAAAAGCGATTCAAAAAGACAGAAAATTTATAATATTAAACCAAAATTATGAAATAAATAAAACCTCACTTAATTTTTTTAAAAGTTTAATAAGTCAGAGATCTTTAGGTATGCCAATCTCATATCTAACCAAAAAAAAATTTTTTTGGAAACATGAATTCAATATTGATAAAGATGTTTTGATACCAAGACCAGATACAGAATTAATAGTGCAAGAAACACTCAGATTAACGAAGAATAAAAAAAATATAAAAATTTTAGAGATAGGCTCTGGATCTGGGTGTTTAATACTATCTATATTGGATGAGAGAAAAGATTTTACTGGTATTGGCATCGATATTAGTAAAAAATGTGTAGATATGAGTAAAAAAAATAGTTTAAAAATTGGATTAAAAAAAAATATTAAATTTTTTAAATCAAATGTTGACAATTTTAATTATGGCAAATATGATTTAATTATATCTAATCCTCCATATATAAATCAATATGATTTAAAATATTTGGAAAAAGATATAATAAACTTTGAGCCAAAACTAGCTTTGAATGGTGGGCAAGATGGGCTATCAGAAATCAGAAAAGTAATAAAAAAATCATCTGAACTGATAAAAATTAAAGGAAATTTAATTTTAGAGATTGGATTTGACCAAAAAGAAAGAGTAAAAAGATTACTAAATAAAAAAGGTTTTTATATAAACAAAATTATTAAAGATCTTGCAAAGAATGACAGGTGTATAATCTGTACAAAAATATGATTAAATTTTGAAATGGTTACTTTTAGAAACAATACCGGCAGAAGAAATAACTTTAGAAGAAATGATAGAAATTTCAAATCTAATGGGGATAGAGGTAAATTTAACTCAAATTTTTCTAATGGAGATAATTTTCAAAGAAAGTCACCTGGTAGAAATAATCATAATGCCCCTAAGCTTATTGAAAAATACAACAATTTAGCCAGAGAAGCATTATCAAATGGAGATAAAATTCTCTCCGAAAATTATTTTCAACATGCAGATCATTTTACAAGGATCTTAAGTGATCAAGAAAAACAAAAAAGATTAAAAAATACAAATAATATTGTTTCTAATGTTGAGAAGTCAAATGGAGAAGAAAAAAAAAATAAAGAACTAAGTGATAATGATTTGGATAATTCCAAAAAAATTAGTCCCTGAAGTTGTCTAGTTTATTCCAATTATTTTTTCTGATTTTAAAACGTCTATCTTAATTTTTTTAGTCTCAAATAACTTTCTGTCATCGCCTTTGAGAATTTTTCCAGAAGGTAATTTTAGTTTTTGAGAATTAATTTTTTTACCATTAACAATAACTTCATAGTGCAAATGAGGTCCAGTAGATTTTCCAGTCGATCCTACATAACCAATCGTTTGACCTTGTTTAACTCTTACCCCACTTCTTATACCGGTAGCAAATTTCGACATGTGTGCGTAAACTGTTTGATATGTTGAGTTGTGTCTTATAACAACACAATTACCTCCACCACCACACCAACCAGCTTTTTTTATAACACCATCTCCAGATGCCATTATTGGAGTTCCCATCGGCGCAGCGAAATCGGTACCACGATGCATTTTATTGAAACCATCAATAGGATGTTTCCTCATACCAAATGGTGATGATAATCTTGCGCCATTAATTGGAGTTTTCATTAATGCTTTTTTTATACTTTTACCGTTTTTATCATAGTGACCCTCACTATTTTTTTTGTCAAAAAAATATAATTTATTATTTTTACCAGTAAGTTTGAGATTTGCAAAAATTATATTACCATTCTCAAGTATCTTTCCATTATCATCCACAAAAACCTCATACAAAATTTGGAAACTATCTTTTTTTCTTATATCTCTTTGAAAGTCTATCTGAAAACCATAAATTCTTGCAAACTCAATAATTATATTAGCTGATATCTTCTTTTCTAAAGCAGATTTGTAAAGGCTTTGTAAAATTATATTCTCTTTGTAAAGGATTTTTTTTTTTAATTTGGTAACAATTATTTTCTGATTAAATTGATCAGTCTTGGTATTGCGCGTAAGATAAATTTTTTCAGTAGTTGAAAGTTGAAAAATGAATTCCTTGATGATATTATCGGTTTGATTAATTACAAACTTAACTTTTTGGTTTGTATTTAATTTGTTTAAATTAACCTTTTTTTGTAATTTTTTCTTAATTTCAGAAATTTCTCTTTCATCAATTGAATATTCTTTTAAAATATTATCAAAAGTTTCTCCTGGTTTAACTTTATGTTCAATTTTTTTGAACTTTGGCTCTAGATTACTAAAAAAGTAAGAAATAGATTTTTTTAAATAAACATTTTCAATTGTATTTTTATAATTAGATATAATTTTTTTTTTGCTTTGATTATAATATGTTGTTGAAGTTATAGTGATTAAAACTAATAAAATAAGAGCTGCAATTTCAGATTTTTTTTTAATTTCTGTTTTAAACTTTTTTAACATTGTTAAATTTTAGATTTTCAATTATTAGTTTAGGATTATTAAAAAATCAAAAAAAACCCTTTAAAACGGATAATTTTTTGCATAATTTTAGTTCATAATTGCTTGATTTCCCTTAATTTTAGCCTATAAGCATCAGACTTTCTCACAAAAAATATTGTTAAAGCAATAAAAAAGTGAGCATTATTGGGCTCTAAGTCCCAATTAGCTATTTAAAAAGTAAAAATTTGAGAAGAGAAGTGTGGACGGTTAAGGTTACCAAAATTTGTCGTAC
>CESW01265379.1_pt1 | contig 14765 bp, 11 predicted proteins | sample 531171 | NCBI WGS metagenome assembly CESW01 (sample SAMEA2621859, study PRJEB7988) | marine metagenome | biome: marine biome (ENVO:00000447); feature: surface water layer (ENVO:00002042); material: "saline water (ENVO:00002010), including plankton (ENVO:xxxxxxxx)" | depth 5 m
AATTCCATATTGCCCATTTAACCAATTTTGGTCATTAAAGTCTTTTTCAATCCAGTTATTATCAGTCTGACTATTTGGTATGATATACTTAGCAATCTGCCCATTACCGACCAAAGTTTCCCAATAGGTAACATCTGACACATAATTTTTACCTGATGCAAATAGAATTAAATAAGAAAATGGGGCAATATTTATGTCTGGGATAATATATTTGTCTAATTCTTCTCTATCGTCACTAATAGTGTAACCATTAAGATTCACTGTATCCGTACTTTCATTAAAGAGTTCTATCCAATCTGGATAATCCCCCTCATTATCTTGTAATGTACTTTTATTATTTGAGCTAATTTCATTGATTATTAATTGTGCCGTGACAACTTGTATGAATATTAGCTTTATAGCTACAAAAAGAATACTTCGTATCAATAGGTAATTCATTGTTTTTAAAATACATTTTAAGGATCAAAGCCTTAATATATAAACAATATTAATCATTGGTATAAAAAAAGCCTCAATCCTGTTGGATTGAGGCTTTTAAATAAGCAATAATTAGGTAACAATTATCCAGCTAAGTTTTTTAGCGCTTCTGCAAGAGCAGATACTTTAGTAGGATTAGCAGAATTAGCAGCCTTAGCAGACACACTCATGGATAACTCTTCAAGCATATTCGCTTGTTTTTTCTCATTAGCCATTTCCGCACGAGCAATAGATTGGCGAATGTCCAAAATTTCAGTGTCACTTAGTCCCCCATCACGATCTAATTGATCAACATAGGCTTTAGCAAGGTGAAAGGTTGCTGGCCAGTAAATTTTAGGCTGACCTTGCGCGTTGAGGTATTCCCACTGAACGGTGTTAGCAGCTGCAATTTCGTTTTCTGTCATAAATGGGCTAGGAGTAAGTTTAAACAAATCTAGACCACGAGCAATTTCAGAGTTTACAATGACTCCATTGTACCAATAAACACTCCAGCTACCACCCATTGACATACTTTCTCCGTTAGTAGGACCATAGTCGTGGAAAGCTATTTCAACTGGGTTAGATGGATCAGTGAAATCAAAAATAGAGATTCCACCCTGATACCATGATTGCACCATAATATCACGTCCTGGCACAGGTATTAAAGAACCATTATGAGCTACACAGTTTTCGTTTACTGTTTGTGGAGCAGGCATTTTATAGTATTCTTTGAATTCCATTTTTCCATCTTCTATTGTGAATATGGCATTTGCCCCCCATTCCATAGGATCAGTGTCTCTACACTTAGGTCCACCACCACCTCCCCATTCGTCAGTGAAGATTACTTTATCACCTGTATTACTGAAAGTTGCAGAGTGCCAGTAAGCAAAGTTAGAGTCAGCAACTGCATCAATACGAACAGGGTTTGCTGGGTCACTTATGTCAAGCAAGAGACCATATCCCTCGCAAGCGCCACCAGCTATACCTAATTCGGGGTACAATGTAATATCATGACATTGATCAGGTCCTCTCCTTGCAGTAATGTCATCATTACCACCACCAAACATTGCGTCTACCATTGTTTGAATATTGTTACGTAAAGTAGAAGAATCATCGGCTGTTGGTGCACCCTCACCACCACGTTGTTGGACTATACTCTCAAGTAGTCCTTGTACATAGCGACCAGGTAAGACACGCTCAGTTCCACCAAGTATCACAGTATAAGCGCCAGCAGCTTTAGCTGCTTCCATTGCTGCTATATCAGCTGGAGCTAAACCATGAGTTGGAGGAGCCTGCAGATCTTCAAAGATACGAGGTGAGCTAACAATAGCAGCTTCTACTGGGCTATTTAATGGGACTTTTATAACTTCAATGCGGAATAAAGCCGAATTAGGATCCTCTTCTGGTTGAAGGTCTGAACATCCTGCTAATTCCTCATCTGACCGCACTACATATGACCCGGAAACATAAACATAGATATTTTCGTCGTCGTTAGGATCTTTTAATACAGAGTGTGTATGGGAACCGCGACATGTTTGTACATTGGCTATATACTCAGGATTTTTGATATCTGTGATATCAAAAATGCGGATTCCACGAAGGCGGTCAGCGCTCACAGCTTCTTGAACACCTTCTGTTCCACAGTCGATGCGACCCCCTAACCCCTCACCAGATACAAAAAGAAGATTTCCATATACTGAAACATCGCTTTGTGATGCTGGACATTCGTAATCATTAATCAAGACAGGATTTGTAGGATCACTTATATCCCATACAATAATTCCATTATAATTTCCTTGAAAAGCATAATCTCCCTGAAAAGCTAGGTCAGAGTTTGTTTTTCCTATGAATTTTTCAGGTGGAGGAGTTTGTGAGAGTACTTCGAGATTCCATACAGCTTCCTCAGCATCAAATAGACCTGCATCCAAGCCAACGCGAGGGTCGGGAGTAGGTACCATTGCTTCTGTAAGTGGAGCTACTTCTGGTGCATTAATAGTAACCATGGCAGTTTCTTGAGTTGAGCTACAACTCATAAAAGTAGCAACTGCTAAAAAAGAAACCCATAGTATTGGACTAACACGAGTTTTATTCATAAATAGTGTCATTTATTTGTGATTTATTATTGTTGTTTTTAAACGTTCATTATTTGAAAATGTTGCAAACGAGTGAATTAGTATAAATGTTTGTAAATTTGCAAAACTGATTATGCATTTAAAATAAGAGATTAACTATATGAAATTGTTATCCAATTATGGTTTAATCATTTAATCCAACAATCTCCATGAGCATGAGACGCATGCGTTCAATTTCCGTTTTTTGGTCCACGTTTATCTCCCCAGCAAGCTCACCAATTTGTAGTTCCTGAGCAGCCCCATCAGTTTCAACTAGATCTTTCACCATGATAACGGCCCCGGTATGATGTTGAATCATGTATGTTAAAAAGAGACGATCAAACTGTCTTCCTTTTGCTAAAGCAAGCTCTTTGAGTTGGTCCTGTGTTAACATTCCAGGCATATTGGAATGGTCATGCATGCCTGAATGATCCATGCTTTCATAGTTCATTTCACGTTCATTGTGCCCCATTGTTCCATGAACCGTACCTTCATGATTCGTTTCTTCTCCATGTATTATCTGGTAGTGGGCATTATCCATGTAACTACCGTGCTTATTAAAATGTTTAACAGCATGCGCTACTTGAGCTGAATCAAATACCAATGAAGGCTCATTACCTGGCTCAATAATTAATTGAAGACCATCAATAGTAACTTGAGGCACTGTTTGATTACGGTCATGTAACCAACGTTGCATAATGGCTATTTCATCTTTTTGAGCATTGATAATTCGCTTGGTCAATATTACAACAGAAGGACTAGCGTTGTTTACACTAGCCATACTTGACATTATAAGAGCTTGGGCATGATGTCCAATCATACCCGCCATAAAATCAACGTCTGGCTGAGTAAATTGCATTTTAGCACTATCCTGTCGTGCCCAAAATAATTCACTAAGATCGGCTCTATCCGCTCTTCTGTCTACGATCGTAGATGTCTTTGCATTAATATCAATCGATGATTTCGAAGTAGAAATATCCTCATTGTATGCAATGTTTGTAGAAGAACAAGCCATAACAAGGATTGAAAGTAGAATTGAAACAACAAAGATACAAAGTCGCATGTGAGGTCACTTTTAGAACTGGTGTTTGTTAAATAATTAAAGACTATTCCTTACAGTTAAAAGATACTGTAAATATAAATGATGTAATTCAAAAAAGCCTTGTAAAAATATTCAACGCACATAAATCCTAGTACTAGTAAGCAAACAGAAACATCAGTTAGTTTAGTTAGTAGGGTAGACTTTAAAAAGTAGCTTTATATATTCTAGGTAAATTAAAATCAAAATTCAGAGGTAATAGCTATTATAACTCATATATAAAAAGTATTTTATAAATTTTAAATAATTAACTTATAGTTATTCTCAATCAAAAATTTGAAAAACAGTAAATATTAAATATATTTGTTAATCAATAATTAGTACTTCAATAATGTTATATCAACAATAGTATGGAAATAAAATTCGTAAAAAGATCAGTTGTAAAATCTTCAAAAAAACGTTCTTCTAAGTTTAAACCACTATTGGAAGCTATTGAAAAGTTAAGGCCAGGTGGGCAGGCAGTTGAAGTCCCTTATAATAACGATAAGACTGTAAACTCAATGAGGACAGCTGTATATCAATTTTGTCGTCAAAAAGATTATACCGTAAAAAGTCGTAGAGATTCAACCAATAAAAAAATCTATTTTTACAGAGATAAGTAACTTATAAAACTTGACTCCATTGAAGATACTTAGCACGAATATCATCAATATTTTTTTCTAGTGTTGCCTCTTTCCATCGGGCAGTAGAAATCGGTGAAAACACATGAGCAGTTATGCTGCCAGTCTTGGTAAATAAAGATCCGCCTTTATTTAATTCAGTTGTTCCTTCAAAGTATATGGGTACTATTGGGTAGCTTAAATCTAGTGCCATGCGAAATGCACCTTTTTTGAAAGGGCCAATTGGCATTTCATGCTTTCGTGTTCCTTCTGGTGCAATTAAAATAGAGCGGTGATATTGTCGTACTTTTTCATAATTTTTTTGGAGAGTTTGAATTGCTTTTTCACGATCCCCACGTTTAATAAAAATCTGACCAGTTAATCTCCCTAACAGGAAAAAAAAAGGGAAGTATTGCATCTCCCATTTTGCTACGAATCGCACACGCTTAATAGCCAGCGCCAGAATAGTCAATATATCTAAGGTACTAGCGTGATTTACAATGTATATAGCTGGTGAATGTACACTGCCCGTCAAAATTGTACCGTCCTCCAACTTTTTTTTGTGATACTTAATCCGATAGTTGATACCTAAAATCCAAAGTATGAATCTTGCTAGGAGTGGCGCTACTTTTTCCAAAACCCAATCGGTTAATTTACCTAAACTTATTACTACAATAATACTGACAATAGGAATGAGCAATGAAAAAAGAGTAGTAAAAAGCAGAATACCCAGTATACTTCTGAAGTAGTTGACAAAAGTTAATTTATTGTTCATAAGCTATTTTTCGAAAAAACAAACCAATAAGACTTAGACGTCATATCACAACAAATACACTTCATATCAAATATCTAAATCCAATTAAGAAAGAAACGCATCTAATAGGTGTAATAATCAATTTTCTGGAGGATAATACTCAATTAAATCCAACCTCACCTATCTACCCCAAATTTTTTTCGTCTGGCCCACCATTCAAAGGTAGAAGTAATTTGATGCAATTCTATCTATACTTGAAAGTTTTGTTTGCTAAACAAGTTCTGTTAAAGTAGTCCTATTTGGAGTTTTTTCCAGTAGTTTTCTCCTATACCTAGTTTATATATTCGTGAGTAATGTTTTCATACTATGTAAATTTATATCCCTTTTGCGTACTTACATTTAATAATCACAATAGACCCCAAATGGTAAAGACTTACTTTTTTTCTTCAGGGGAGGGTGATAGTAGATCGTTCAGTCGCTCTTTTGCTTCCACAAAGCGAACCAATTGTTTCAGTAAGGTCAGGTTCTTTTTAGTAATAAATGGTAGTAAGGCATTGGTAAACCGTTCAAACATGACTAAAAAGTCATTATAATTTTGAATGCGCTTTTTAAACTCTTGACTTGCTGGGTCTAATTCAAAATCGCTAGTATCATCTCTTTCCAGTAAAGTAATACATTCTTCTATCCGATTATGTATAGGCGCAATTTCCCGCTGCTGGCGCTCGCGAATTATAGTATTAACAATCTTCCAGACGTCAGTTTCTGCAGAAAAATAGTCCTTACGATCGCCTTCGAATTGTACTTTATGTATGAGTTCCCAATCCAACAAGCGTCGTAAATTCATGTTGGCATTACCGCGGCTAATATCCAAAATAGACATAATTTCATCAGTATGCAGAGCCTCACTTTCGGCATACAATAATGCGTGAATTTGTGACATGGTTTTATTGATTCCCCAAGAAGATGCCATGTTACCCCAAAGCTGAACAAACTTATCACGCGCTGCTAAATATGAAGTGGAATGCCCAGCCATAATTAATAAGATCTATTTCTTTGGATTAATGTGTAAGCCAACGGTTTCATTATGTTGAACTAGGGTTAGAATTAGTATCATTAGAAGAAGATTCTCCGGTTGTTGCACTACTTTTATTTGCGTCAACCAGCGTTTCTGATCCTTCATTATTAGCCCTTTTGTTTGTGTTTGTTGCCCCAGAGTCAGCGGATTTATTACCTTTGTTTTTATAATCGGTTATATACCAGCCATCGCCCTTGTATACAACTCCACCACCGCCGGTTATTACCCGTTTGACAGCTTGTCCAGTATTAGGGCAGGTTTTTAATGCGTCTGCACTAATTTTTTGTTGGAGGTCGAAGGTAGTTCCATCTTCCCGTTTATAGGTATAAGTAGGCATAATGTGTAAACAAAAAGTATTAGAGTTGAAGGTCTAGGGTTTGTTTTTTTCCATCTCGAACAATTGTAATTGTAGTTTTTTGGCCAACAACAAGAGTTTTTAGTGCGTCCATATAGCCATAAATATCTTCGAATTGTGTCTCGCCTAATGCTAAGATAATATCACCGCTTTGTAGCCCAGCATTCTGAGCTGGTTGTCCGGGATTCGTCCCAATAATCTGCATGCCGACTCCTTCAAAACCATAATCTGGTAAAACGCCTAAAGTAGGACCGTCTAACGTCATACTTTGGCGCTGTTTTCTAGGAGTTTCAACAAAAGGTAGCTCTTCTTTTGAAAGAGGGCCTAAGGCATCTACCATTTTTGCTACATGAGCTACTACTAATTCTAGCCCTTTCTCTTCAATATATGCGAGATCATCAGAAGGACGATGGTAATCTGAATGGGTACCGGTAAAATAGTGGAGTACGGGGATTTTTTTATAATAAAAAGAAGTATGATCGCTTGCTCCTGTACCATCTTCTAAAAGATTTAAATTCAAAGAATCTTCATTAACAGCTTTTGCCAATTTTGACCATTTAGGGGTGGTACCAATACCAAAAATGAGCAGATTTTCGTCACTCATTCGTCCAATCATGTCTAAATTAATCATTGCTTTCGCTTTGGCTAAATCAATAGTTGGTTCCTTAACATAGTGAGCAGAACCTAGCAGCCCCATTTCTTCCCCTGAAAAAGCCAATAGTAGAAGATTGTCTTCTGGTGGATTTTTAGAAAAATAGTGAGCTAGTTCTAACAAACCGGCTATACCTGAGGCATTATCGTCCGCTCCATTGTGTATACGAGGAGTATTTCCTCGGTATAAAGAACCAAAAGAACCATATCCTAAGTGGTCGTAATGAGCTCCAATAATAATGTAATCTGTGTTAGAACGGCCAGGGATCCAACCTACAATATTGTTGGCAACTCTGCGTTCACCATCGGTATCATCGGAGGCATGGGGGTTGGTTGAGCGCGCGACATTTATAGTGAAGGCCTGTAAAAAGGTTCCATCATCACCTTTGGCTTCTACACCATATTGTTCAAATGCCTGGATAATATAGTTTGCGGCAATAGCTTCAAATTCTGTGCCTGATTCGCGTCCTTGCAAAGAATCAGAGGCTAAAAATTTTATGTGAGAATGTATATCACTGGCGCTAATCTCGGGACTAAAGACATTAAAATCAGTATCACGAGTCGAGTCGTTGGGATTGCATTGTAGCCAACTTAGACTACTCAGTGCTATCAAAAAAAGAGGGAAGTACTCAGATTGTTTATTTAACATGCAAAAAAGCATAAATGAATAAATTACTAAGTAAGGATAAAAGTATCATCCTTACCATCTTGCTAAGCACGTATGATAGGATAAAATATATTATCAAAACATTTAATTAAAAAATATAATAATACTCATTTAAAAAACATTCTACTTGCTAGTGGCCAGATAAAGACTGTATTTTCTTATGTGGTTAGGGGTGTCCAACCAAATGTGATCAGTTATACCATATTAATAGGCATAACGAAAATTTCTAAGGCTGGACTGAGATCATACCCTTGAACCTGAACCGGATCATACCGGCGGAGGAAAACCTGTTCACATTTTGACTTGTTAGCCTCCTCCTTAATCAACCATTAATGGAGGAATTATGTATTCTATTTTATCGAACGGAATAATAGATAAGATATCTAAAAGCAGTAGAAGTCTGATAAAATCTGTTATTTTATTCATCTCAATCCTATTCCCATTATCAACTTGGGCACAAATAAAATCTGCTGGAGAAGCACAAAATGCAGTTGAAATAAGTGGAATTGTTCTCGATACAATCCACGGAAATGTACTCATTGGGGCAAATGTTTGGATAAGTCCGAAAGGGGAACCTAAAAATGTACTTCAAGGTTTCAGCACCGATGCGACAGGACAATTTCGAGGTATTTGGTCAAACTCTTTTGCTCAAGGTTACAATGAATTTGATATAAACATAAGTTATATAGGCTATACCTCGCTTCACTATTCACTAGAAATAGCTCTTCAAAAAATGGAGCAAACTAGGTCATCTTCAGAGGGCCAACGATGGACTATTCGCTTACAAGCAGATAATGAACTTGAGGCTTTGCTCATAAAAGGTGTTCGGGCAAAAAGTAACGACCCAGTTAGCCAAACTACCTTGTCATTGGTACAACTTGAACAAAGCTATAGAGGACAACAGCCTATTTTTTTATTGGAAGGACTAAGTCCATCTGTGATTTCCTTCAGTGAATCTGGCACACGAATGGGTAATTATGGTGGTATGCGCCTCAGAGGAATAGCCCAGGAACGCATCAATATGACTTTAAACGGTATACCGCTAAATGATATGATCGATCATGGTGTTTTTTTCTCAAACTTTACAGATCTAGGGGCTAGTTTTGAATCGGTACAAATTCAGCGAGGGGTGGGTGTTGCACCCAATGGGGTAGCATCCTACGCTGGAAGTGTGAACTTTGAAACGGTACGACTTAAAGACAGAGAACGCGGTGGTGAAATGAATGTAGGCGTCGGTGCTTTTAATACCTACCGGCTTTCAGGAAGCGTATCTTCAGGGATTATTGATGACCAATGGTCGCTGTATGGAAGTTATAGCTCTCTACAATCCGATGGATTCCGGGATTATACCGCTACTACAGCATACTCCTTTTTCTTTTCGGGGGCTTACATAGGGGATCGTCATTTATTCAAATGGAATGCCTTTGATGCCCAGTCAAAGAATGGTCTTGGCTACCTATTTGCCACAGAATCTCAGCTAGAAGTCGATCCTCGTATTAATCTATTAAATCCCAACGATAAGGATGATTTTGGGCAGCGGTTAGTGCAGTTTCAACATAGTATGACTATTGACTCAAGAAGTTCGCTTCAATCTTCCTTGTATTATGGAGGTGCGAAAGGAGATTTTTTTTATACTTACGATGATGGAACTGGGAACCTTACTCAGATTAATTATCCGTTATACAATCATCATTATGGATTCATTAGCACCTATTTTTTTGAGCAAAAACAGTGGAGTCTTAGTACTGGTGTCCATGCTTATCTATTTGATCGAATAAATGAGGAATCAATTACCCCCAATTTTGAACAAGCCTATTATAATGAGCAATCCTACAAAGAAGAACTCAGTTGGTTTGGTCGTGCGCAGTGGCAAGTGGATAAACTTAATGTTCAAGCCGACATACAAATTCGAAGTATGCGTTTGACTATAGAACCTGATTATGATTTTATCGGTAGACCCTCGGAGGGATATTTACTCTATGACTGGTTCTTCATTAATCCTCGCATTGGAATGACCTTCGTTCATTCGCCTTCTTTTAGCAGTTATGCTTCTTTGGGTCGTATGGGTCGTGAGCCTACTAAAGTGGATATATTTGGTGGATTTAGCTTAATAGCGGAGAATTTTGAGTCGGCAGCAAATAGTAGTTTTGGACCGGAATATGTGAATAATTTGGAAGCTGGATTTCGTATGAATAGAAGCAAGATAGCCGTGTCGTGGAATCTATTTTACATGGATTTCATGGATGAAATTGCTCCAATTGGTCAACTACTCGCATTTGGCGTCCAGAAACGTGAGAACATAGCTTCAAGTGCTCGCTACGGCGTTGAGCTTGAATGGAATACATTGCTTTTTTCGTCCGTATTCTCTGAAACACCGCCTTCTAGAAGTACTACTCTAAGTTGGGAGGGAAGTCTTGCTTGGATACAGAGTCATATAGACGTTTTTAGCAATGCTGATGGGCAAATCTATCAAGATCGGGAAGCTATTCTAAGCCCAAATTGGATTATTAATCAGGCCTTGGTTATGGATGCTTTTACCCAATGGCAAATTCGTTTGGAAGGGCGATATGTCAGTGAATCCTTTATGGAACTCACCAATAATCCAAGCTTTATAGTGCCAGCTTATAACTTAGTGAACACACAATTAAGTTTTAAGGGCTCGAGATTCGATATTCGTATAGACGTCAATAATCTGCTCGATACGCAATACTATTCCACAGGTAGTCCGATTGACATCGATTTCAATGGGAGCATCGATGAACCTGGATTTTTGGCTAATGCGGGTCGCAATATCATGATTAGTACCCGTTTTCGTTTTTAAATAATGAAATCAAATAAAAGATGTTAACTATATGCCTTCGGTATGTTTTGTAATTGTATTTACCTTATTAGTAGCATCGAACGGTGTTGAAGCTCCTTGCGGTTTATACCCTGTGTTCCTTGCTCATAGATGGAGGCTCGTAGAAAATATAAGCCACTCGCTAAATTTCCCCCGTGGAATGTTTTAGTGTGGAGTCCTGGCCTAAAGTACTTATCGGGCCATTCTCTGACCTTTTGTCCCTGAGTGTTATAGATACTTAACTCAACCCAGCTGGCTTTTGTTAATCGAAATTGGATTTGAGTACTAGGGTTAAAGGGGTTTGGATAATTTGGGAGCAGTTCTATAATCGAAGGAGAATCTGAGGATTGTTCACTGGCTATTCGTTCATTGCTAACGCCCTGCGAATTGACTGAACCAGGTGTTGGGTAAGCCATAAAACCAAATTTATATTCAGAATCGGCAATACGGCCAAAACTTTGGTCTCCACTCAATGCAGGGAACCTGAGAGTATCCACTGGTGCCCAGTCTAACACATCTTTATAGAATAAACCCAGTTCTTCTCCATTTTTGCTTAGAGCAAAATTGGTATGTAAGCTACCTTCTTCATCGTCATCATCGGCCCAAATAAGTAGGTAGTTTCCAGCCAATAGTTGGGTATCGGGCAGCGCCCATTTCCCAGGATTATTTAAATCATCAGTTAGATAATAACCACTTAGTTCAATATTCGATGATCCTGGGTTATATATCTCCACCCAGTCTTCAAATACGTCAAAAGGATCTCTTATGGTCGTTTCATTGTCAGACATAAGTTCGTTTATAAGTAATTTTTTGCTGAGCTTTTGTACGGTATGGATTCGATAATTTACTGTAGCACGTGGGAATCGCTTTACCCCTCCATCGTTGGAACGTGCGTGCAGAGCATAATTCAGTTCATTTCCAACCCATGGAATCTTTAGTGTTAGTTGTGCCCATTGAGGACTTGCAAATGGTAGCTCATTCTGAGTAGTTGAAAGCTCTGAAGGCTGTTGTATGGCAGGAGTTAATGGAATGAATGCTGAATAATTTCCTAGATGCATTTCTAAGTTTATTTCTCTTGGATCGTCGTCTATCCATTCCACTGCTATCTCAAACTGTAGACTGTCTTCTCGTAATGGCTGCACTTGACTCCACTCTTTTCGTATTACGGGGAGAATTTGAGTTTCTGAATTTTGCTCTTTGGTATGTTCGAAGCGGGTTTGGATATAGGGTTTTAAACCGTAGACTACATGCCCGCCTAGTCCTTGATCAAGTGAAAGTAAAAAACTTTCAGGGGAGAAACCCCAGTCATAGCTTCGGTATACATCTTCCAGAGCGGCCTGAAGCATTAAAGTAGATAATCTGTCGATTTCGGGGAATAAACTATCTGGCTGAAATGGTCCCTTTACTAACTCTCTAAGATAAAAATCTAAGCGCTGTTGGTACTCTGGAATGTCCATGAGACGGTCGGTGAGAGGTCTCGACTCGGTAGGATGCCCCCAATTCTCCCAAGATCTTCGCCCCCAATCTGGGCCAATAAAGTCAATACCAAAGGTATTATCATAATCATAGGGAATGAATTCAAAGCGGTTGGTCGTAGGGTTTCGGTACAGGTAAAAATTATTTTTGTTGTACCAGTAATTGTCCCAATTGCCTGTAATAATATCAGCGGCCATCCAACGTAGGGTATTATCCACATTGAGAATGGATTCTAATGCTTCAGGAAGGCTGGATGTTGGAGTACTTTTTAACACTTCAATTAAGGTTGCGAGGTCACTATAGTCATCTTCCTGCGTGTTAGTTTTTAGTTCATAGGTGCGTCGGTCGGTCCAAGATGGGCTGAATTTGTAGGAGTCTGGATTGGATCCACGATAGTTCAGGTCGGCGGGATATAGATTCTTGTATAGATTTCCCGCATCACTGCCAAAGCGATGCTGTACGAATTCATCGTCTATATGCTCTACATTAATGTAGAGACCTTTGTACTCTTGATTAATAAATAATTCAACTGGGTTGGCTAATGGAGCTGGTAAGTCGATCTTACGCATTAGCTCCCAACTAAGTAAAGCACGCATCATCGTGGGATCATTATGCTCACCATTAAGATTCATTTTGTCTAGACCTCGGTATTGTCGTCCAGCTTGGAAGGTATTAAAAGAAATTTTAAACGATTTTTTGGCAGAATTACGGGAGGTATTACCCCGAAGTCGAAAACCTATTTGTGTCACAGTATCTATTGATACAATTTGACTGTTGGCATTTCGGTTTGTATAGATAAAGATAGCAGGATATTCATAATCACTTTGTTCATTTCCATCTTGCAGTATAATGTCCAAAGAATCTTGATCAATTATTATGTCTATGCGATCTAAAGACTCATGAGAAAAAGGGAAGCGGTTAACTCCGTTTGGTGCAAATTGTGCTAATAACACGGAGTTGCACAAAAGTAAAAGCAACAATAAAAACCAATAAAAAAAAGAACTTGCTAAGTTTGATGAGCTTTTGGTTTTATTTTGGACGGACATTATAGAATTAGACTTGGAGAGTTTTCATGAGTATAGGTAAAAAAAAAGCAGGCTAAAGGCCTGCTCAAAAATACAAAAAAGGAGAGTAATCCAATTTTTTTCTCTGAGTGGTAACCATTTATTCAATGGTAATTGGAATGGCTGTTAATGTAGTTCCCCAGCGTAGGTTTAAATGAACTTTGGTTTCGCTTAGGGTATCAAAATAGATGCTAAACCATTCCATTTCTGAAGTTTCTGTAGTAGTGACTGCTGCAGGTACGCGAATTACGTCTTCGCTCTCATCGTATTGGGTTCCCCAACTCAATTTACCATTTATAATAATGGTCCAATTATCACCGGGAATGGTGTAGAGTGAATAGGTCCCGGCTTCTACCATTTTTCCTCCAAACATAACATCTGTAGAAAAAGTAATGGCGGCTGACTCATTCGCGCCAGTTCTCCACACTTGGCCAGCAGGAGCCAGACTTTCTAAACTACGTCCTTTTAGTCCTGGACGTCCATAGGTAACATTCACTACTGTTGCCCCAATATTTTGTGAGATTGCCGCATTCGGACTGACACGAACACCTTCTCTTCGTTCTTGGGCATAGGAAGTGGTAGAGTCTAAACTGATTAGTACAGTAAGCGCAATTATAGGTAATAAAGATGTGAATATTTTTTTCATGATATGTATTTGTAAACAGTTCTAAGTTTATGTGTAAAGTTTTGGTCTCTTGACCCTATTATGAATTATCTTCTTTTAATAAGTGAGCAAATTCTTTTTTGAATTTTTGAACTTTAGGTGCAATTACAAAAGAGCAATATCCTGCTGTAGGATTATTCTCGAAGTAATCTTGATGGTAATTTTCAGCCATAAAATAATTAGTGAGGGGCTCAATGGTAGTTATTATTGGATCTTCCCATAAATCAGTTGCATTTACCGCTTCCTTAGAGGCTTCTGCAATACCTTTTTGCTCCTCGTTATGGTAGTAAATCACACTTCGATATTGAGTTCCTACATCATTACCTTGTCTATTCAAGGTTGTAGGGTTGTGGGTATGCCACAAGATTTGAAGTAATTCATCGTAATTGATTAGTTTCGGATTGAAATGAATACGTGCTACTTCTGCATGGCCAGTTCTTCCGGTAATCACTTCTTTGTAGGTAGGGTCCTCTAAATATCCACCAGAGTATCCTGATTCAACATGAACGATGCCTTCTACCAGTTCATATATGGCTTCTACACACCAAAAGCAGCCAGCACCAAATGTAGCCATTTCAAGAGAATCAGAAACAGATTGAGTTGTCATATTAGTAATTAATTCTGTTGGTAAAGTAAAGGGTGTAATACTCGATAGACTTTCTTTTTGAACATTAGATGCATTCGTTGAATGGCCTATACCTACAATGATAATGAATGTTAAAAAAAATCCTGAAAAACACGTTTTCATTACTAACAGGGTTTATAAATTTACCGTAAATAGTATATCAAATAAAGTAAAAAAAGCACTAAAACATTCCTTTTATAATATATTAATATGTAGTAAATGGGTATATTCCTTTGGAAGTAAAATCTATGTAGACTTAAATTCATTTTAGGCTGGGAGACAACCCAGAAGCTATTAAAGGAACAGATGAGAAAGAATTAACTTATCTGC
>CESW01068962.1_pt1 | contig 14734 bp, 12 predicted proteins | sample 531171 | NCBI WGS metagenome assembly CESW01 (sample SAMEA2621859, study PRJEB7988) | marine metagenome | biome: marine biome (ENVO:00000447); feature: surface water layer (ENVO:00002042); material: "saline water (ENVO:00002010), including plankton (ENVO:xxxxxxxx)" | depth 5 m
TCCTTTGAAAAGCAATAAGGTCAGAGTGAATACTAATACCAGTACTATAACAAATCTTATGATAGCTTTTATTCCCGCATTGAAGTACCAATTTTTTGTTAATAATTGTAACAGACTAGGATTCATTAAATATGTGGAGAGATGTGGAGAGGGTTATGTAGAAGTATTACGAGATTAACAAAGTTATATAGAAAAGATTTTTACGGTATTAGTTACGTTGAAATCGAATAAACACAGAATCTGAGGGGACGTTCCAGGGTACTACTCGATCATACACAACCCAGGCATCTGGAAATTGGCGTTTAATAATTTGAGATGTCGAATAAGCTCTTGTACGATCATGAAAATCGCCTACGTGAACCCTGTAGTATGGAGCTTTAAAAAATATGTAGGTTTCCGGAGAATATCCTGATATATATTGTATGGACCAGGTTCTAAACTGTTTAGCTACCGTATCTGCTATAGACGGAGAAGGACCTGAATAGATTTGAATACGAAATCCCTCATAAAGATTTTTTTCTACAGCTTCAGTACTTTCCAATTCCGGATTTGTAGAAAGTTCATCAGGTATTCCAAGATGTAGATGAGTATAAAAATCCGACCAATCTAATAGGGGTATATCTGTTATTTCTGGCTCTTTAGTATTTGGTTCGCTCAATTTGGGTAGTGCATTTACTACAGGTTGATTGCTAACATCCGTACTTTCTATAATAATAAATTTTTCTTGTGCACTTTGACTCATTTCCTCATTTTCATCACTAGGTTTAACTGAATGAATGTTTACATTTTTCTGCACTTTTTCTGTAGAATTGCAGCTCATTAAACTGAGGCTCAATAAAACTAGAAAATGGCTAGATTTAAAACTGAAAAGTGGTGTTTTATTGGTGCTTAGACTATTATGCATGCGATTATTCAGAAACAGGATGCCACGTAGTTTTAACTTCTTGAACATATAAAATATGATAGGGATCTTTTAGCGAATCTAAACAGGTAGCTATGGTTTCATCAGGCCTAGAATTAAGCTCATCTAAGGAGATAAATGATTCCCAATAACACACTCTTTTCATGTTTGATGCGCTTTCTAGTTCGCATGTAAACTGAAAATCAGTATCCAATGACGTATCACCTACCAGTAGATTCACGTCCATGTGTTTAGATATAGAAGGGATGAGGTCGCTTTTCGAGCCGGTTATAATATTCACTATCCCTGCGGGAACATCAGAGGTTGCTAATACCTCTGCAAACGTACACGCTGACAAAGGATATTGTTTAGAAGCAACAATAACTTGACTATTACCAGCTACCATATTGGGCATAAGTAGTCCTAGCATACCTAACAGACTAGGTGTTTCTGGACAGATGATCCCAACTACACCCATAGGCTCTTGTCGGCTAAAATTGAAATGCTTACTTGCTACAGGATTTACACTTCCAAAAACTTGACCAATTTTATCGGCCCATCCTGCAAAATATATGATGAGTTCAATACAGGCATGAATTTCTTCTTCTGCTGCTTCCCTAGAATAACCAAGAAGAACCATTTCGTTGGTAAATTGCTCTCGTCGCCCAAATAAAATTTCAGCTATTCTATAAATAATCTGCCCACGATTATATGCGGTTTTGTTAGCCCAAAATGCGTGTGCTTTACTGGCCGCTTGAACAGCATTACGTATATCTTTTTTTGTAGAAAGGCTAAGATTAGCAATATGTTTGCCACTTTGTGCTTTGACAGAATAATATCTTCCAGATTCGGTACGAGGAAATTCTCCATTAATATAATTTTTGTACGTTTTTGGTATGGAATTTATCGATTTAGATTGTGAGGTAAGATCCTTATTTTGTTCTTCAGCCATTAGTTCATACCTCCATTATTTACTAGTTTTACATAGGCATGCAGTCCTGAAATGCCACCTTCTCGGCCTTTTCCGCTTTCTTTGTACCCACCAAAAGGGGATGTAGGGTCAAATTTATTATAGGTATTTGACCATACGACACCAGACTTGAGCTTACTGCCAACATAAAATATTTTAGATCCTTTATCCGTCCAGATACCATTAGCTAGTCCATAAGGAGTATTGTTTGCTTTTTCAATGGCTTCGTCGGTAGTCCTAAATGTTTGAATAGTTAGAATAGGGCCAAAAATTTCCTCTTGCACGACTGTTGAAGATTGAGATACACCAGTTAAAAGGGTAGGAGGAAAATAATAGCCTGAGTTCGGCAAAGAGCCCGAACACTCATAACAAGAAGCGCCTTCTTTGATGCCTGTTGCCACATAGCGCTGAATAGTTTCAAGTTGTGTTTTGGAGTTAACCGCTCCTATGTCGGTATTTTTGTCCAGGGGGTCGCCAATGATTAAATGCTGCATTCGGTTTTTTAATAAATCAATTACCTTTTCTGCTACTCCTTCTTGAACTAACAATCTAGAACCTGCACAGCAAACGTGTCCTTGATTAAAAAATATTGCGTTGATTATGCCTTCGACTGCTTCATTTAGAGCAGCGTCATCAAAAAGAATAAAAGCTCCTTTACCGCCGAGTTCAAATGTTGCAGATATCTGTCTTTTAGCAATAGATTGCTGAATCAATTTACCAACCCCAGTCGAACCAGTGAAGGCTATTTTATCGATATCAGGATGTTGAACTAAGTATTCACCTGTTTTTCCTGCACCAGTCACTATGTTAACCACTCCATTTGGTAATCCAATGTCCTGTAGTAATTCACAAAACTTGAGTGCAGTTAAGGACGTTGTTTCTGCAGGTTTTAATACAACAGTATTCCCACAAGCTAGTGCAGGGGCTATTTTCCAGGCTAGCATGAGGAGGGGGAAATTCCAAGGTATAATTTGTGCGCAAACACCTAGCGGTTTAGAGCTTTTTCCAGGAAAGGCATAGGGTAATTTATCGGCCCATCCAGCATAGTAAAAAAAGTAAGCCGCCGCTAAGGGTATATCAATATCTCTAGATTCACGTATAGGTTTTCCACCATCCATACTCTCAAGTACGGCAAATTCCCTAGCACGTTCCTGAAGCATTCTTGCAATGCGATATAAGTAGTGTGATCGCTGTGTGCCCGAAAAATTGCCCCATTCTCCCTCAAAAGATGCTCTAGCAGCTTTCACAGCAATATCTACATCGATTTCCGAGGCCTCTGTGCAACGATATAGGACTTCCCCATTTGCTGGGTTGATACTATTAAAAGATTGGCTTTCGTCATAATTCGTAAAGCTACCATTGATAAAGAGTCCGTAGCTTTTGAGAAATGTAGCATGAGAGGTGTTTTCAGGTGCCTCTGCGTACGACCAGTCTATTGGAATAGATTTTTGGGTTGATCGGTCGGATTGATCATGTAACTTCATTTGTGACATAATAGTTAATCGTTTGAAAAATAATTAAGCGATTGATAACGCCCTGTTTTCTCTTTGACCCATTGCATGAGTACATCATTGGCTAATGAGCTTGCACCAAATCGAAATAAGGAAGGATGTAGCCACTCAATTCCAAGCGTTTCTTTAACCATTACTAAGTATTGAATGGCTTGCTTTGAACTACGAATTCCACCTGCTGGTTTCATTCCAACTTTAACACCGGTAGAATTGTAATTGTCTCGAATAGCTTGCAACATAACTAAAACAACAGGCATAATAGCTGCAGGAGATATTTTTCCAGTAGATGTTTTGATGAAATCCGCGCCCGCCTTCATAGCTAAATCGCTAGCCATACGTATATTTTCAAGGGATCCAAGTTCTCCCGTTTCTAATATTACTTTTAAATGTGCACTGCCGCAGGCTTCTTTGATATGGGCAATTTCATCATATACTCTAGCATACTCACCTGATAAAAAAGCTCCTCTAGAGATAACCATATCAATTTCATCCGCTCCTTCAGAAACTGCGTAGTGTACATCATCAAGTTTGATTTGTAATGAAGACATACCACTTGGAAATGCCGTGGCTACGCTTGCAACAGATATAGAGGAATCTTCAAGGATTTTTTTTGCTAATGCAACTCGGTTGGGATAAACACAGACTGCTGCTACCGATGGTATATTAGGTAGTTTTGTGTAGGGCCGTAATGCTTTATTGCATAATTGACGAACTTTTCCATCAGAATCGCTGCCCTCTAAAGTAGTAAGATCAATCATACGAAGAGCTAGATCAAGTGCCTGTAATTTTGATTCTTTTTTAATACTTCTAGTACATATTCGTGATACACGTTCTTGAATCCCAACTGCATCTATGGGTATACGATCAATCATTAACCTTTAATTGTCATTTTTGAATTTCACTAAAATATCTCTTTTTTTTGACGAAAAACTCCCAGATTAAGAACGGCCGTTTGTAGGCGTTACTTATATGTGTACTATCCTTAGCCATTTCTGGTTTAGTAACTGTAATTAACGACCTTTTCCGAAATAATTTAGGTATTTCTTTTACCAAAGATAAATGAGCAGTATATATGGCTTTAGCCTCAGTAAATTTTCCTGTGAAAAGAGCTCGTTTAAGAGCTATGATATCCAAAATATATCGAATTAATAGTGTATGAAATAAGTGATATTTGGGTAGATTTTTTATAAGCATGTACCAATTATTTCTAAAGTTGTACCAAATTTTTCTGTACGACCCTTGAGCTAAGGAAGCCCCACCGATATGGTAGACTTTTGCGCTATGACAGAAGCTAATTGCATGGCCTTTGTGGCGAGCACGCCAGCATAAGTCAATTTCTTCCATATGCATTTCGAAATCTTCATCGAATCCACGAAGTTCTTGAAATAGGTTTCTGTTTATAACCATGGCGGCTCCTGATGCCCAATCAAGTGTTATGTCATTATCGTATTGACCGGTATCCTCCTCTACAACATCAAAAATACGCCCCCGGCAGTATGGATATCCATATCGGTCTATAAAACCACCAGCGGCTCCCGCATATTCAAAATGTGTGGGTTTATTTGCAGATAAGATTTTAGGCTGAAAGAGTTGGCTCTTAGGTTTTGATAAGATGCACGTGTTAAGGGCATCAAGCCACATAGGTTCCACTTTGACATCATTATTTAAAAAAATCAAGTATTCGTTCTTGCAATGGTCTATGGCACGATTATTTCCTCCTGAAAAAAAATAATTAGTACCAAGCTCTAGTACAGAGATATCCGGGAAGTACTGTCTAACCCATTCAAGGCTGCTATCGGTTGATCCATTATCCACCAAAATAATCTCCATGAATTCATAGTCAGTATCATAGACACTTGGTAGGCATTCTTGAAGTTGAGTCAATCCATTCCAATTCAGTATGACGATGCTAAATGAGGTCAAGTATTTCTGTCGTTTTGTTAAAAAACTTGTAATTTTGGATTAGTCAGCTGACTATGCCTAAAGCTATTTAAAGATAGCATACATGATACTAATTAATTATGAAAATAGGCTTAATTTCAGATACCCATAGTTTTTTCGATCCTCAGTTACGCTTGTACTTTTCGGACTGTGACGAAATTTGGCATGCTGGTGACTTTGGAGCCATAGAAGTAGCCGAAGAACTCAAAAAAATTGCGCCATTACGTGGAGTATATGGGAATATAGATGGGCATGAGATACGACAGGACTATCCCTTGCATCTTCGTTTTACTTGTGAGGGTATCGATGTTTGGATGACTCATATTGGAGGAATACCAGGTAGATACTGTCTACCCATAAGGAAGGATATTATGAAAAATCCACCAGATCTATTCATTTGTGGTCACTCTCACATTTTGAAAATTGTTAGAGATAAAAAATGTAAAAATATGCTGTATATGAATCCTGGAGCGGCTGGAAAACAAGGATTTCAACAATACCGAACCGTGGTTATATTTGAAATAAACCAATCTAAGCTATCTAAAGCAGAGGTGGTTCATTTGGGTGAGTTAGATAAAAATTCGATCGCTTGATTGATGCATAAATTATAGACATCGAGTTGATCAATTTCAGCTCCGTTTCACTAATTTTTGAACGTTAAATGCTGACTGAAGAACCAGAGGGATTCCCCCACCGGGATGAACAGAACCACCTGTCAGAAACAGTCCATCGATTGTTTTGGATTGGTTTCTAGGTCTTAAAAAGGCAGAAAAAAGTCCATTAGAGGAAGTTCCGTAGATACTACCTTTATTGGACCTATATCGGTCGTAAAGGTGTAACGGGGATCGGATATCCTGATATTGAATATGTTGAGATAGTCCAACTAACCCCCTGTTTTCGAGATCGGATATAATTTTATTGGCATAAACTGCTGTAGTTGAATCTTCTGATAATGTATCTAGATAAGGTGCATTAACTAAAATGAATAGATTTGAGCCATCATAAGGAGCATCATCCGGGTCAGAGTAAGAGCTGTTTGCTATATAGATTGTTGGGTCATTGGGTAGTTGCTTCTTATGAAAGATATCGTGGAATTCCTGCTTGTAATCTTTGCTAAAAAATATGTTGTGATGTTTGAGCTGATCATAGCGGCGATCAAGGCCTAGTAACAAAACAAAGCCTGAGCATGAAGGCTCTGAGTATCGGGTTTGTAGTACCTGCATTTTTGGACGAACTCTACGAGAAAGTAGGTGTTGGTAAGTTTCGTAAGCATCACTATTTGATACTACTTTACTGCAGTAAAATTTTGTTGATTCTAGCTGTTCTGATTCGTTTGAAAGATCCTGTGATCTAAAGTTTTCGGCGGTAACATACTCTATTGCCTCAATTTTTTTTCTAGTACCGCTAGTGTCCACCAATATTCTACGAACATCGGTGTTAGTGTGTATTTGAACTCCCAATTTGTTTGCTAGCAACTCTAATTGTTTTACCAAGGTGTGCATTCCACCTTGTATGTAGTAACCACCTATATTGAGCTCAACATGAGGAATTACATTAAGTGTACCTGGCGCAGAATATGGTGAAGAACCGTTGTAGGTAGTAAATCGTTTAAAAAACTGACGTAAGTAGGTCGAGTTAAAACGTTCATCAATGACATCGCTGACACTTTTGAAGGCGTCGATACTAAAAAAAGAGGTAAGGTTTAGCCCTTTTAAATCGGAGAAACTATTAAGTGTATTGAATAGAAAAGCATCGGCTGTTTTATCATAGAGAACTTTTATATATTCTAAAAAATCAACATAAGCTTGTCGATCTTCCGGAGCAATACGATCAATTTCCTGAACTGTTTGACTGGGATTTTTAAAACAATCGAAGTATTCGCCATCGGGATAATTGTATCGGCAAATAGGATGAACTTCTTTGAGTATTAGCCAATCTTTAAGTGATTCTCCACAAGCAGTAAAAAAAGCTTCCAACAAAGAAGGCATAGTCAATAGACTAGGCCCTGTGTCAAAACGGTAGCCTTGTGCACTTTGTTCGTCTATTTTTCCTCCTAATTGCCCGTTTTTTTCGAATAAATTAACTTTGTAGCCGTCTGCTGCAAGTAAGCATGCGCTCATAAGCCCACCGATTCCACCACCAATAATACCTACTGTATTTTCTTCAGTCAAAATACTGTTATTTTTTGAGGTCAAATGCATAACGTCATGTAATAGTGATATTTATAGGTTACCAAATACTAAAAATCTTATTCTATATTAGAATTTCTTTTTTAATACGTATATACTTTTAAGATATTGAATCTATAATTGCCATATATAATTCCGAATATCTACATTTCTTAGATGAGTTTGGAGACGGTAAAATTGAAGAAATAATCCTCTCAAAGTCATTTCCCAAGAGGTTACCCAAAGCATTTTTAATTGATCAATTAATCAGTCAAAAGAAAAAGCACAAAAAAATACCTTTATGGACGTCTGCCAAGGGATTAGTTTATCCGCCACCAATTCATGTAGAACAGAGTTCTTCAGAGTGGACGGGAAGGTATAAGGCGAAACTAGTAGAAACAGAAATTATTATCGATGGTACAGGTGGTATGGGCGTGGATAGTTACTTTTTCGCCAAAGAGGGGATTGAACTTTGGTACGTAGAATCTAATCCAGATTTGTGTAGTATTATTCAAAACAATTTTAATATTTTGGGAATAGACGCTAGGGTGGTAAGTGGTTCTTTAGAAAGTTTTTTAGTGTCTTTTAAACTGGTATAGCTTTGTAATTCTGCTCGTACCATGGGTTTATTTTTAGATCCTGCCAGAAGAGTTCATGGAGATAAGGTCGTTAGTATACAGGATTCAGAACCTGAACCATTTGAGTTCTGGGAGCAAATTAGTACTAGTATGGACCAGCTGATTTTGAAAGCATTCACCTATGGCACATATCGATTAGATGCTTAATAAGGAATACCCTCCTAAAAGTATCCATGTAGTTTCCGTGAATAATGAACTTAAAGAATTACTTTATAATTATCGATATATCTCTGATCGGCTGAGTAAACAAGACAAGAGCCAAATACGCTACCATGTGGTTGACATTAAGAAGAACGAAATCGTGAAGCAGGGTCTGGATAATTTCACTATACTAGTCGATGAAGATGGCATAGCTCCAGTGAATATACCCTTCGTTGATGCTGATCACTTAACCAAGTTTAGTTCTATTAGCTTCATAGATGACAAGGGTTTTTCAAATGGAGTCAAATCCTATTTGTATGATCCGATAGTTGGGGCGAAGAAACTAGGTTGCATGGATCATTTAGGTGCAGGCTTTGATTTTTATAAGTTAAATAAGTATACCCACTTCTAACATTCGAAGGATTGGATCAAGTATTTCCCTGGACATGTTTTCGAGGTATTGGATGGTTTTTCACCTTCTCATAAATCCCTTATAAAGTGGTAAAAAAACTATTCATCTAAGTTCATAAATATATGGTCGTTGAATTATCCACTTTCTTCTCAAGAGATTAAGAAGAAGTACAATATTCAAGACGGAGGAGAGCAAACACTCATTTTTACCCGTCTTTATCCTAATCATCACTGGGTTTTTTTGGTAAAACGTGTGAGTAGCTCCAGTTAGATTAACCGTTATTCTAAAAGTTAACTACCAAACCTATGGAAGGTAGAACATTCACCGAGGTACTCGTGTTAACTTGTACTAAGCGTTCGGGAATCACTACTTCTCCAGTTTCATCCCGAGCCAAGCCATAACTGGGTTCTTCAGGGTTTGCGTTACCCAAAATATTTTGCACTTCAAAAAAGATATCTAAACTCCAAGACGCATAACTCCACTTTTTATCGACCCGAATGTCTACCTGATTGTATGCATTAAGTCTATTCTGTCCAATGGAACTGTAATCTTTAATTATGGCAGGATAAAATTTTAAAGTTTGATCCAAGTTGGTCGGAATAAAAGGAGCCCTACCCAAATAACGATACCGAGAATTTAATTCCCAATTATTTCGGAGTTTATACCCTGCTAAAGCAGATATAAGGAATTGATTGTCCCATAGAGAGGGTCGATAAACTAAGTCACTCCCGCTAAATTCACTTTTATACCAGGTAAAAGAGGTAATTCCATACCACTTCCCACTAAATTTTTGCTGAAATAATAGTTCTACTCCTTGAGTTCTACCTAAGCCATTACTTTGAATTAATTCACTCCCAAATACTTCAAATCCACCCCCTTTATTCGCTAATGATACCTCATCGACCACAGAGATGGGATAATTGGAATATTTTTTATAAAAGGCTTCTAGTGAGATTCGTGAGGATTCATCGATAACATATTCGAAACCACCAACAAAGTGTTCACTTCGAATGTATTTAGCCTCTCTATTTACCCAAAAACCCATGTTACCCTCAAATCCTAGTATGGTATATGGGGGTATTTTGTAGTAGATACCCCATGACTGATTCCACTTCCATTGTCCGGAAGGATCGAGCTTAAAAGAATATGATATTCGTGGACTAATTTGCCCAAATAGACCTACTCCATCTCTCATAAAATCATTGTCATCGACTCTTAATCCAGTTGAAAATTGCAATCTATCTTTTAACCCTTTTGCAGACGCTTGAAGGTGAGCACCATACCGTAAGAATGTTAAATCAGTGATAAAATTTCTGTCTTTAACTAAATCCTGTGTGGTATTTTCGTAGGAAACATGTTGAACAGAGTATCCAAAAGCATAGGTCCATGGGCCTGAAAAAAGCTTGAATTGATGCCTGAGTTTCAGTTCAAGTTCATTGGCATCGTTTTGAAAATAGAGACCTTGTTCGTTTACATTATCAGTATATCGTGAAAATTTATTGTAAAGACTATTTTGATTAACAATAAAATCCATTAGTCCATTATTATTATTGAATCTGTGACGCCATCGAAACCCAATAGTATTGCTTTGTTGCTCTAATACAGGTACCTGATCCTGAATAGCTTTCTGTTCAGCATCGAATTCATCGAGTTCATTTACCGATGAATTATCAATAGAACCCACCCCTGTGAAAAGTAATTCATTATTGGAATCTATTTGATGAGTAACTTTGTATTGATAATCCCAATAATCAGGCAAAAAAGGTAGGCCAATAGCCTGAAACAGTAGTTGTAAATAGGAGCGTCTAATACTTATTATATAGCTAGTATTCGCCTCGGATTTATCTGATTTGAATAATGGCCCCTCAAAAGTTAGAGCAGATTCGGACGAGCCCAAGCGGAAGTTACCTACAAACTTCCTAGAGTTTCCGTTTCTTTGATCGAATACCAATACACCACTTAGCACATTATCATATGATGCTGCAAAAGAACTGGTACTTAGTGTGACGCCCTCAAAGAATGAGATATTTAATAAGCCAACTGGACCACCCGCACTTCCTTGAGTTGAAAAATGATTTATGGTGGGGATTTCAATTCCGTCCAGGTAGTACACGTTTTCATTGGGGGCCCCACCCCGAATAATAACATCATTTCTAAAACCAGCTACCGAACCAGATACTCCAGGGAAGGATTGAATTACTTTGGCTATATCATTATTCCCACCAGGATATGAGGCAATTTCTTGTTGGTTCAAATCTTGAATCGAAAGAGGTGTAGTCTCAAGCTTAGTAAAAGGATTAACGCTTACAATTACCTCGTTCAAACCAATTTCAGCCTGTTCTAATTGGACATTCATATCAATATTTCCCTCTGAGCGAATTACCACATTGTAAATGATTTGGGTTTGGTACCCAATGAAGCTTACCCGAATATTATAGGTGTTGGCTGGAATCTCAGAAAGAACGTATTGCCCATCGGAATTGGTAGCAGCGCCAAATTCAATATTAATAAGGAAAACGGTTGCGCCAAACAGAGACTCACCTGTTCTTTTATCGGTAATGGTACCCCTTAGTTCACCATTTTGTGCCATTGCATCCATGGATAATCCCAACCAAAACAGCATCATAAGCAGGATATGCACCAAACCTCTAGTACGCATTAATTTAACTACAGAACAGAAACAACGAATGCTATTAATGCTATCTAGGTGGTAGAAAAAATCGTTCATCTCTGATGCAGTTAGGACTTTAAGGTCAAACTGACAACTGTTTCAATGTGATAGGTTTGTGGGAACATATCCACGGGTTGTATGGCATCTACTGTGTACCGTTCAGATAGTAGGAACAAGTCACGTGCCAAAGTTGAACTATTGCAACTTACGTAAATGATATTCGGTACCTTGAGTTCTAATAGTTGTGTAATAACGTTGGGGTGCATACCTGCTCTAGGTGGGTCTGTTATCAATATATTTGGATGGCCAAACTGCTGTATCAGGCTTTTGTTAAAAGTATCTCTTATATCACCTTTGACAAAAAAAGCATGCTTAACCCCATTTTTTGATGCATTAATACGGGCGTTTTTAACGGCTTCGTCCAGCAATTCTATTCCTACAACCTTAGATGCATGCTTACTTAAGTAAAGACTAAGCGTTCCAACTCCACAGTATAAATCATAGACCACATCAGCGTCTTGTATATCAGCAAATTTGGCCACTATGGAGTATAAGGCTTCCGCCTGAGCAGTGTTAGTTTGGAAAAAAGCCTTTGGGTCAATTGTGAAACGGAATGGGCCAATATGATCTTCAATATGTCCTGGACCATGTAAGACATACTGATAGCGTCCTGTTGCTGTCGGGTTAGGTTGATCATTAATACTGACTATAAAGGTAGTGATAGAGGGAAAGTGCTTCAGCATTTTTGCATATATATCCTTTATTATGTCTAGATCGTCAAAGTAGCACACAAGATTGACCATTAAATCATTAGTATGGTACGCTTTTCGAATAACCAAATGTCTAAGGAATCCTGTTTTTTCAAAGGTATTAAAAGCGTCAATTTTGTGCTTTAAAGCATAGTTTCGAACAAAATCTAATAATTCAAATGAAATAGGATCTTGTAAATGACATTCGTTCAAATTCAAAATTTTGTCAAACCTTCCTGGGGCATGTAAACCTGCTGCAAATCCACAGTCATCGACAAATTCTTCTCGTTGTATTTCTTCATCGCTTAGCCATCTCCGAGGACTAAAGCTGTATTCCATTTTATTTCTATAATAAAAGGGCTGCTCGCAAGGTAAAGTATCATTAACTGGAGTATCGCATTTGCCAATTCGACGAACATGGTCTTCTACCTGCTGTCGCTTATATTCTAATTGTTTTTCGTAAGGTAACTGTTGCCAACTACACCCTCCGCATACTCTTGCATGCTGACATTTTGGAGTGATTCTATCTTCAGAAGCCTTAATTATTTCAAGTAATTTAGCTTCCAGAAAGCTTTTTTTCTTTTTGATAATCCGGGCTTTGACCACATCGCCAGGAACTGCACCTTTTACAAAAACAGCACGCTCTTGGTATCGTCCAACCCCTTTGCCCTTAAATGCGGTGCTATGAATGGGGAGCTCAATCGACAGACCCTTTTTCATTAATCTAGTCTTTCGATGTCATAATAGGCATCAAATTCTATTTGCGCGGCAATTCTGGGGTCATGATTTTCTTCAATAGTGGTAAGTGCAGTCTCAAGTTGACGAAGTGCTATATTGGTTAGCATTTGCAGAAATTTAACAGCGATTTGGGGATGTCGATCCATCAATACTTCAAAATCAGGCTTAAAGAATCCTAACAATGTACAGTCAGTTTTACAAAGGGCGGATGTTTTACGCTTAAGATTATAACCAATAGATAAAGCCCCAAAACTATCTGGAGAATTTAATAAAAAAGCATTTTTATGTTCATCTATATCTTGCTCATCCTCTAGACTTGTCATGACCGTTAATTCAACCGATCCATCTTCGATAAAATACATACCGGTACCCGGATCGTTTCGGTAAAATATGAATTCACCGGATTTATATGTTCGACGATGGCATAATTGTAAAATCTCATACCGTTCAAGAGTACTAAGGTTTTGTAAAAATCTAGACTGAAGAACTAATTTTGCTTGTTGCTTTAAACGATTGTATGTACTCATAATGTAAATCTTAAAAAGAGTGACCTATTCCAAAACTAAAATACAATTTCTTGTCATTAAACCATCCAGTATTTACGTCATGAGCTCTTAATGTGAAATCCAGACGAATAACTACATAATCCCAATCTATGCGTATCCCAGTTCCTGTACCAACTGCAATTTGCTTGTAAAAATTAGAAAATAAAAATCGTCCTTGTTCTAATTGATCCTTGTTATCCTGAGATCGAAAATCATTCCGTGGACCATACCAAATATTCCCAGCATCGGCATACAGGCCGCCATACCAATCCGCACCTAATAGATTTTGAATCAATACCTGTCTACTCTCTACAAATGATGCAAGCTTGATCTCTCCGCCGTTGATGGTCACTTGATCAGAACTTATAGCTCCTGGACCTAACTGAAAAGGAGCCCAACCTCTAATATCGTTGCTTCCACCTGCGAAAAAGCGACGATTTAGCGGAATAGAAGTATTATTCCCAAAAGGGTGTGCAATTCCGCCAAAGAGTCGGTATGACAAAATAGTACCAGAAGCTAAAGGTACATATCGGCGAATATCCATTGTGAATTTTACAAATTGTGAGTACAAAAGTTGGTTATCACTAAGCTTGAATAGAGTCGGTAACTCACCTTCAAGTTCGTTTGGGGTGACTAAAAATCGGTCAACTAAATAGGGTAAATTTCCACCAGCAGATATGGATAATTCCCTAAAATAGCCATTATTTCTTTTGATCAAATTGGTGGTGTAATCTCTAAAGCTGTACCTAATAATTGAGGAAACTTGTGGCTCAAAATCCTGAAGAATACGAATGTATTCTAAACTATTCTGACCGAATTCATCAATTAAATTATTTTTGAATTCTGAAGATGGGTTTGTGTCAATAATATCTAATTCAAATAAATCAAGTATGGAGAGTCTGGAATTAGAGTGGGGGACTTCAAGTCGGTAATTGAACTGTAGGTCAGAGTTTATATCAAAATAGAGTTGATCAGAACGGCTGTATGATAATGAGTAGGTTGATCGAGCACTTACAAAATTAGTAATCTCATTTAAATATCGAAATGGTCGAGCCAATCTCGGCAGGGTGTATTCACCTCGTAATTCATAGCTGCGAAATAAAGAAGATTGAACTTGATCTTCAGGAGTGATCTGTTGAATGGTTTCTTCACTTACAAATTCAAAACTTGAATTTATACTTATGTTAATTCTTTCGGCTAGACCATTGACATTGATATTATTGTAATCAATTCCAAAACCTGTTCCGAATCCATACCTCTTCATCCCAAAAAGTTCAGTAGTAATTCGATGAGGAGTAATACTCTCTAACTCTATGTAAACAGGAATAGTATCGGTACTAAAATCAGGG